>ERZ808278.100-NODE-100-length-71477-cov-19.792431_pt1 | contig 71477 bp, 97 predicted proteins | sample MGYA00521239_ERZ808278 | MGnify/ENA primary metagenome ERZ808278 (study PRJEB31516, sample SAMN03275600) | gut metagenome | biome: mammalia-associated habitat; material: feces | host: Papio cynocephalus | place: Kenya | collected 2012-07-17 ... | reverse complement strand
CAAAAATGGACGTGAGATTTTTCTTCACGTCCATTTTATTTTTTATATGTCCATTGGGTTGTAATTTGCTAAAACTTGTGGGAGCTGTAATCTTATTGTGCTGTCTTCACCTCCATACCCTTTAAAAAATACTCTATGAAGTCCTTTGGACATATAATAATTCATGTCCTCACGTCCTTTTGGGTCAAAAGGAATTGGGTTAAAGGAAAGTGATATAAAATCATTTTCTTGGAATACTCTTATTAATTCTAACTCCTGAACTCTTAATACTAATCCTCTTTCATTAAAATCATATTGTGAATTTTTATTTATAAAATTATCTTCAAAAAATGGCACAATCATTTCTCCACCTGGAATTACGCTTGCTATTTTTTCTTCTCTTTTTAAGTCCTTCTTTTTATATCTAAAAGGTCTAATTCTTAAAAGATTACTTTCTCTATCTACTCTTATTGCTAAAGCTTCTACGGACTTATTCTTCTTTTCACGTCCATATAATTTATGAATTTCTGATAACAAATCATTTTTTCTAAAAATAATCTTATCAGTTGTTACCTGAAAGAAGCTTCGTAAAGCTTCTTTCTTCCAAAATTCTTCTATATATTCAGCATCTTCATCATCTAACACATTCTCTCTAACTAAAATAGAACTTAATCTATCCTTTTTAGCATTTCCTACTATTTCTAGTTTATTTACATTATCATCTTCCACTATAGGATTTTCTTCTCCTGTTGCTCTATAATTCCAAACAACGTTTCTATGTGTTTCTTCACAATCAGGCATATCTAAGCTTTTAGCAAATAACATAAAAGCATTGTTTGTATAAAAAGCCTTATTGCCTATAAACAAAACACCACTTAAATCGTACATTACATCATCTAATCTAAATGGTGTTTTCCCATAAATTTCTTCTCCTATGGAAAATCTTTTTATTATATCTTCTCTTTTTAATCTTATCATAACATTTCTCCTTAATTATTCGCTTTGTGTAGCATCTACATATTTTTCTAATTCTTCATATGCATCTTTATAACAATTCATCATAACTTGTTTTGATGAACTTGGTATATCTCCAGTATCTGTTGGTGTCAAGTTTCCAACCTTATATTCTTTAAGAGCATTAATTAAATAATTTAAACTAAAAGCTAAATGAGAATATTTGCTATCCCAAATTTCACTATATGCATATTGTTGATTTAAATAATCTAAGCTAGACATATAATATGAAAATAAATCATTTACTGTATAAAGTCCATATTGATCCAATACATATTCATCTGAATCGTCACCTAGATGATATAATTTTACAGATGCAGATGTTACTTTTTCTATTTCTGATAATTTATCTGTTTTTTCATTTAAATAAACATTATTTGTTTGTATTTTAATTTCATTTTGTTGTTCAACTTTTTCTTGTTCATGTTTATTATCAGATATTCTTTGGCAAGCCACGCAAACTATTAATATCCCTATAATTATTATTATAAAATGTTTTTTATCTTTTCTCATTTTTATTCCCCCCTATTTTCTATTTATTTCATAAAAACCTTCAAACAATAATCTTTTACTACTATTTTTAACTTTGCCTTGATATTCATAAGCTATATGATATTTATCAAGAATATTAAGTATCTCAGAAGTTTCAAAATCTTCGGCACTCAACCCATATATAAAATCATAAGCTTTAGCTTCCGAGTTGAAACTAATTCTATTTGATAGCTGATTTACAGTAACTACTCTCTGATAGTCTTTAGAATGTTGTTCTAATTCTTCCCCCAAACATTCTAATATTATTTTTAATTTATCTGTCATATTATCACCCCTTTCTAATATTGAAACAACAATCTTTTAGATGAATTTATTATCCTATCACCTTCTGTAATTACCATATTTAATTCCTCAAGATTTTTAAGTATATTTAATCTTAAAGAACCAAAATCAAATCCTAAAACAATAAAATCTTTATCTATTATTTCACCCCTTTCTATTCTTTCTAAATTATCTATATCACCTTTAGATTTATATAAATACATTAAATCTAAAAGTAATTCTCCTTCTTTTTCTTTCAATATAGAATTAACAATACCTTCCACTGAAGGTATTGTTTTGTTATAGCTCCATAGTTGCGAGTACAACATTTCTATATCCTCTTTCCAAAGTTTCGTTGTCATCGAAACCTCCTTTCTTTGTAGGAGCATATGTCAGTCCACCACTCAAATTACAAGATTTATCATAATCACTAACTTCATCAAATAACAATCTTTTTGATGAATTTGCTATTACATCAAAATATTCATAATCTTTCTTATTTGTATTTGGAAGTTGAACTGAGTCTTCATAAATATAAGTGAGTCCATAATTATCTAATACGCAGCATATTCTATTTTCAATATCTATACATTCATATCCGTAGATATTTTCTGTTATCATTTCAAATTCTGAATCTAAGTCATCTACGTATTCTTGGCTACCTATATCTTCTTCTCTACCATCTTCTATATAGGAATCCCTTACACTTTCTTCACATGCAAGGATCACTCTTTCATCATAACTGTTGTAAATTTTGTCCATTACATCTATCATTTCAGGTGGAAGATATAATTGGTCTTCCACCTTTTCTCTTTGACATTCCATATAAGCTTCTATTGTTATATCTATAAATTCTTCTGATGAAAATATTGAATCAGAAACGTCTATTTCACTATATATATCTTCATATACTCTATTGTTTTTATTATCTCTGATTACTTGGTTTTCAAAGTCAAAGATGATAGCATATTTGTCACTGTACATACTGTCAACAATTCTACTTGTTAATTGTCTTGTTATCCTTTCTTGTCTTAACCTCTCTAATTTTTCTTCTTTAGTCATTATCCTATATCACCTACACTTTCTCCCAATGTTGTTAACACTGTTTGTATTGTTGGGAAATTTTTATTTTCTCTCACCCCCTCTATTAAAACTGGTGCAAACTCATTTGGAGATATATGAAAATCTAAAAATTGAAATTTAAAAGTTCTATAAACTTCTAGAATTTGAAATAATGTAAAACAATCAAACATTATTGGGTGTAGGTTATTATACATATTTAAATTTATATCTTCTTCACAGAATTGTATAAAAGGAACTCTAAGCACATCATTGTCTAAATATAGCTCTGAGTTAACTACATCATCCATTGTTTCTCCAAACATTAAAAATCCTGCTCTTGAATAATGAAGAAGTATCTCAGTTCCTTTAAATATTCTTTTTCTAGGAATTACATATTCTGCATCTAATGCTGAATACAGATTTTCATCATTAACTTCAGAATATCCTTCAAATTCACATTCGTATAATGCACCATCTACCAAAGTTTTTCTATTATATTTTTCTGTTTCTATTATTTTGTAAAACTTGCTTATATCATATCCTGGAATTTGCTCTGCTGTGGCATCGGGCAACTTAAATTGCAAAGCTCCATTATGTATTTGAACTTGTAGAATTATCCTGTTTGGATCTACATAGTCTTCAGGATATGGTTTTGGCAAAATTATAACTCTACTTCTTCTTCTCTTTTCTTTAGACATCTCCCAAATCATATTATATAAATTTGGGAATGGTAATCTTAATGTTATGTAGTTACCTGGATTTACCTCGTCAGGTGGAATACCTATCATATCTGAAAGCTCATAAATTTCTTCTTCTGTTTTAGGTCTAAGAGATTCAAGTCTTTCATATAATAATTCTACAGGAGCTAAAATACGAGTATTTGTATTGCTATTGTTAGCTACCGTAAAAGTATTTGCTTTCCATTTACATTCATCTGAATAAAATGGAAAATCTCTGTCAAAATCAAGATTTCCAAAGTCTGTCCAACGAAGCATAAAGTGGTCATTAACAACCCATGCTTCATCAACTCCATCTGCTTCATTAAAAAGAACACCCCAGTTTCCCATTACTCTTGGCGATGTTTCTATTGCTAGTGGTAATAGTCTAGATAAAATTACTTGTGTATTATCCATAAAAAATCCTCCTTATATTTTGTTATTTTAAAAAAGAAAGAGTAAGATTTTAAAATCTTACTCTTTCTTTTTTAAAATAATTCATCAAATAGGTCTTTGCCTATTTCTTTTGCTAATTCATTTGTTGAACTAGTACTCGATTTATATATCAATTGTGAGGCAGTAATTCCTGCTGCCCCTATTGCTGAGATGCCCATTAAGACACCTAATTTTTTACCTCCTTTCTTTAAAATTCTTATACTTCCTTTAGCTATATTAATCGCTACTTTTCCATTCATATATTATCTCTCCTTTCTATCCTCTTTTATTACTTATACAAGAATTAAGGCGAAAATAAGGGATAGGTAAAACCTATCCTATTCTTGAATATACTGCTATCGCAGTTCCTAAAATCCATGTTCCTATTCCTAATGCATGTACTATTGGTAAACTCCATAATATATCTATCATAATTTTCCTCCCGTTTTTTAAGTCCTTCCGACTATTTTTCTTTTATTTCTTATACGAGAAAAAAGAAGTAATAAAAATACACACAGATTTCTCTGTGTGTATTTTTACCTTATATTTTTAATAATTCTTCCATCATTTTTACTTTTATTATTTGTCTTTTAACACCACTGCATATTACTTCATATGCTTCAATTTGTGTGATTACAAAGTCTTCCATTATATCTGTGATATCTCTTGTATCTACAGATTCATATTTTACTTTTTGTATTTGTTTTAATAATTCTTTTTTAGATGTTATTTTTTTATCTAAAATACTTTTTCTTTTTATTAAAAGTTTTTTAGCTTTTAATAGATCTTTTCCATTATTTTTCTTAAAACATTCCTTCATTTCTTTATCAGCTCTATCCATGCTGTTATTATAAAGTAATGATTCTAATTTTGCTTCTGCTATTCCTGTTGTTAACATTTTAAATAATTTTGATAATAATTTTGCTCTTTCTAAGCTTTCTACCATTTCTTTTACCTCCTATTTATTTTTAGAGCCTTCTGCTCTTTTATTTCTTATACAAGAAAAACAGACATAGATTATTAATCTATGTCTGTTTTTATAATTAATATCTGAAATATTCAAAGAATATTTTAAATACTTCTTTCTTTCTATTTACATAAGTCTCATAATATTTTTTTACTTCTTCTCTTGCAAATAATTCTTCTTCATTAGAAAAATGTTTATTTTTTAATCTTTGGTCAAACTTACGACCATAATAGATCAATGATTTTTGCCATTCTTGTTCTACTTTTTCTAATCTTATATATTGTTGTTCTATCCATTCTATATTTTCTAAAGTATCTTTAAACGCACATGATGTTAATGCACATCTAAGTGCTTTTTCAAGTTTTATTTCATATTCCTTATTGGTATGAAATTTTATTTTTCTTTTTTCATCAGTTACAAATTTTATTACTTCATCTCTCATAATATTACCTCTTTTCATTTATTTTTAGAGAATTCCTCTCTTTTATTACTTATACAAACAAAAAAAAGAATAAAAAATACACACAGATTTCTCTGTGTGTATTTTTTTGTATTAATGTTTTGCTATTATGTTTATTTTTCCTTGTTTCTCAAATTTGTTTAGCATGTTGGCACAACTTTTACTTATGCCATAATATCTTATATTTTCCCATGTCTCTTCTGTAAAATCCTCTATGTCTCCATAGTAGGCTCTTAAAATCTCCATACATAATTTTGTCTTAGGCAAGAAAACTTGCCATTCGTCTTTTGTTATGTCGAAGTCATCTTCATAAACTTCTCCTGTTTCTCTTTTTGATATTATTACTGCTTTGCCTTCATTATTTATTTTCATTTCAATTACATCTAAATCTGAATCTAAATTGCCGTCTTCATCTACACTTTCATCGTATGTGTTGTAAAAATCACATGCATTCGCTGTCACATAATCTACTATGTTGTCTAAATTTAATTCATCACTTCTGTAATCTAAGTTAGCCATTATATCTTTGACTGTTAAAACCCTTCTATACATTGCTTTATACATTGCTTCTTTCATATCTCTCATAATATTACCTCTTTTTCATTTATTTTTTAGAGAATTCCTCTCTTTTATTACTTATACAACTATTTTTCCATCTTTAGAGAATGTCCTGCTACTTCATCAGCTAACTCATTTCCTTTATTTCCTGTATGACCTTTTATTTTAACAAACTCAATTTCTATTAGCTCTGCAAAACGTTCATACGCTTCTTTGTATCTTTTCATCATTTCACTTCTTGCTTGCCAACGACCAAGAGCAATTTCTTCTATACCTTGATAATCATAGAATAATGTAAGTTTATTAAATCCAGCATTGTATGCTGCGTTCATAGCTTCTATAGCTGAATTTAATTCTCCTGCTATATTTCTGTGAGCTAAATAATCTTTGTTATGTACTGGAGAACCAAAAAGTAGCACTACTCCTGATGATGCTTTCTTGTCTTCCATGCAACTACCATCTATATAAGCTACACAATCATGAGAAGATTTTAAGTAATCTCTGAAGTCTTGTGATTTTGGTTCTACTTCTTCATGGTCTTGTAAATATTTAATAGCTTCTATTTCACTTCCAAAGCTCTTGTAAAGAGCATTTGGAAATCTTATAACTTGTTCTTGAGCTTCATCCCAAGATGTATATATACCTGTATTTCTACCCCTTGCTACTGCATAATACTTCATATTATTCCCCCTTATTTTTTATTTATTTCTCTATATTTTTTCATAAAATCTCTTTCAGCATGCAAGTCTTTCCATGCTAAGTCAAAATACTGATTTCTTTTGAATTTAAAATATCCTTCTTCAGTTTTTTCGTATTCAAAACCTAGCCAAACTAAAGCTCCAGCTAGGCATTTACTTCTTACTATTCTTTCATTCACAGTTCTCTCTTGCACAATTATTTCCCCCTTATTTCTATATTATTAAAATCTATACCAAAGAATTTCTTAGCAGTCTTTGCTACCCATAAATCTTCAATAGAATCTAAATTAACTACAAATTCTTCTGAAGGTATTCTTTCATGTAAATCATTTTCTACTTCATTTGTTTTTACAACAATATCTCCTGTTGCAAATAATTCCATTCTTTCTATTATTTGCATATCCAAAGATTCTATTTGTTGTTCAAAATCTCTTAGATTATTTGTTATTTCAATGAGAAGCTTATTCGATTGAATAAGCTCTCTTTGATTTCTTTCTTGTCTAAAAAATCTTTGTGCGTTTTTTAAGCGTTGAGCTTCAAGTCTCTTTTTTTCTTGAAGCTCATGTCTTGCAAGAATTTTCTCTTTAATTATTTCCATTATTTACTTCCTTCTTTCTTGATTGGTGTTCTAATTTTTTTACAAAAGTAGCCATGTCTTTATTGTACAATCTTGTATTTTTTAATAAGTCTACAATTTCAGGATTTTTTAATGATACAGGTTCTAAATATATAGTATCTTCCATTGTAACGTTTATTTCTTTTATAGTTATAACTATAGGACTTTTACTAACCCTGTTGTAGCCTATTTGATAAAATGATATTCTACCTTTATCGTCTTCGAATGCCCATAAAATTGTATCTTCTAATTTGTAACAAGAACAAGGTTTTACTCTATTACAAAACTTATCACTAATAATATATTCTTCTACATCGTTTAGAGTATAATGTGAGTTTTTTAAGTTGTCTCTTGCATATTGTCTTATTTTTGTTAGAATAAATTCTCCAAAAATTTCTTCAGTTATTTCGCACAACTCTTCACTATCTAAATTACACAATATTCTCATCATATCTCCCAAAGAGAATAAAGGTGTGTCAAGATATGTATTTCTTGTGCTTAGACGAAATGGTTTTTTATTATTTTTAAACTCAAAATAATATTCACTTTCAGAGTAAGCTCCATAATCACAAGTTGGGCAACTTCCTTCATAATGGTGAAAATTGCTAAATATATCTATAACTGCACCATCTTTTAATTTTATCAATTCTTTTTTATTCATTTGTATTCTCCCTTGAAATAGTTATTATATTAGATGAATTTAAAGCCATGTATTCATTGTGAGTAATAAATATTATTTGTCTGCCTAATCTTTCAGACAATGTTTTTATAAAGTTAGATAACTCAGCAGCATATTCTTTTGATACATGTTTACCTGGTTCGTCAAGAAGTACTGGTCCTTCAAGTTTTGGGTCAGAATAAATTTGTAGCATCGCAAATCTAAGCGCGATGCTACAAACATCTACAACGCCTCCGCCGTTAAAATTCTCAGGCTCCCTAGCTATTTCTATGTCGTCTTTTTTCTCAACGACATAGATCTTACATTTTACTTTTTTATCTTGTTCAAGTTCAAATTTAAGAGAGTAATTTGAGCCATAGATAGTTTGGAGTGCTACTGTTCCTATGTTTTCTATTTGTTCTTTAATAAAAAGTCTCTTTGCTTTCGCTGTATCTTGCAAAAGTATTGAAACTTTTTCTAAAATATCTTCTTTTGATTCCATTTCTTCTAATTTCTTTTCTGTTTGACTAATTTTTGCTATAAGATTATTTTTATCTGATAATCTTATAGCAAAGTCAGTTTCGATATCTTTGATATCTCTTTCTAACTTTGCTATATCCATAACTTATTCCTCGCTTTCTTTAAATATTTCTAAAAGTTTATTTTTTAATTTTTTAGTATAATATCCACGATATCTCCCGTCGATATTTGGAGTACTATCTAATGTTAAGTAACCATTATCAAATCCTTGCTTAGACATAATATTTGTTCTAGTATGTCTAATTAATACTCCTATATTAATTAAAGTTTCTACTAATTCTTCTTCTGATATATCTTTATTTGTCTCATTACTTAATTGCTCTCTTAGTTCATCTAAAGTTAATAAGTTGTCTTTCATAAAAATTCCCTCCTATTTAAAATTTTTCGAATGTCCAACCTTTTTCGCCAACTATTTTTAAAATTTCTTTTAGAGTATACCCTTCAAGTGGGTGAGTTTCATATATACCATTTGATATATCTTCAATTTCAAAAACATAGTTAAAAACAGAATAATCATAATCTTGAGCTTCTTCTGTACTCATTTCATTATCTATTTCTATATTTTCAAAACTTAAAAAGTCCCAACCACAAGGATGTATACGGCAATTTTCTATGCTTCTTGTATGGTCATAATTTATGTATACACCACCTGCAAATAGTGTAGAAACTTTAACCATTTCTTCTAAAAATTCATCAGATAAAAATTCTAATTTATTCACTTTTATCCTCGCTTTCATCTTTCATACTGTTTCACTCCTTTATTTATGGCAAATAACTATCTCTAAATCCATATCTTCAAATGTATCCTTTATTAATTGTTTAACAGTTTTCCATTTTAATTTGTCGAGTCCACAACCAATAGTTGGCATTGCAAGTTTATTTATATTTCTAATGAAACATTGGAATTTTAATTCTGTTAATGCTGCTTGCATACTGTCTATTGTTGGTTTGCTCCAAAACTTTCCCTTTGTAACTATACTTATTACACTAAAGTTATCTTTTTTATAAAAAATATTAATACCATCTAAGATTGTTTTTCTTCCCATGTTTTTTATTGCTTCTTTGTTATGATCTTTAATTCCTGGATACCTTTTTACAAATTCTTTTGCAATACCTGCACCCATTTCACAATCTTTAGAAATACAATGAACTAAAGTATATTCGCCTTCAAGGTCAAATAGGTTTTTATTTATTTCTTTGAACTCCACCAATATTACCCCCTTATATTTCTTCTTTTTTTAAATTTATTTTTTGTCTTTTATATGAATTTATTTCTCCAAGACTCACAGATGCTACGCTTATTTTGTCATCATTTTCTAATTCATTATCCATATCTTCTGCTCTTGCAAAAATAAGTGAATCTGCTTCTTCACTAAATAACATATAAAAATTATATTGTTTTAATAATGATTGCAAAACTGTAGATATTGCTTTGCTTCCACTTTTTAATTCTTCTATTTTTTCTTTTTCTTCCATAACATTACCCCCTTACAACTTTTCTGTATTCTTCTACTTTACTCATTAAGTTGTTGTAATCATTTTCTATTTCTTGTTCCATTTTTTCTAAATCAGCTTCAGATTTAATTCCTGCTTTTTCTAATTCTTCTTCTTTTTCTTTGATTTCTTTGTTAATAGAATCAAGTAATACTTCTGCTTTAAGTTTTTCGTCTTTATACCCCTCTAATTCTCTTTTTACTTTCTTTAATTGTTCTTCAGTTATCATAATAAACCTCCTAATATTTATTTTAAGAAGATAACACTAAAAAGTGTTATCTTCTTTTATTACTCATACACGATACCTACTTCAAGTCCACTGTTTTTTAGCGCGTCGATACCTTGTTGATTAACCCAATATTTTTCATTAATCAACATTCTCGTAGAATTAGTTTCTATAAATACTGGGTTGTCCCCTCTGCAATTAGCTTCAAATTTCTTAATAACTTTGTCTTTAAAGAAATTTAATTCATTAAAATTTTGTATTTTTACAATAACTTTTTTCTGTTTAATTTGCTCTACTTTTTTAATTCTCATTGCAGTTATATTTGGTGGATAATCACTATCATGCGATACTCTACCAAATACATACACAATATCACCTTCTGCTATATCTTCCAAAGTTTCATAAAGACTTGCAAATATTGTTACCGAAACAGTTCCATGAAGATCTTCAAGTGTATACCAAGCCATCATGTTGTTATTTCTATCTGTTTTTAATCTTATCTCAGCTACAACACCTATAATAGAAACTTTTTGATTATGCACGATATTATATGGCTTTGTGATATTGCCTTCATCGTCCATTTCTTGAATAAAATCTAAACTTGATACATTAACTTTTTTGGCTATTGTGCTTTTATAATCATTAAGTGGGTGTCCTGACATATAAAGCCCCAAAGCTGCCCTTTCTATTCTTAAATTTATTTCATTTGGAAACTTTTGTATGTTTGGTATATTATCTTTAGTTATTATCCAATCAGAAAAAAGTCTAGGCACACAATGCTCTTTTTCTTTTTTCTTCTTTGCATCTTCACATATTTCTAAAAACTGAGCCAATAAAGCTGCTTTGTTTTCTTCAATTTCATCAAAAGCTCCTGCCCTTATTAACCACTCTACATCTTTTAAATCTACACCTGTTCCTGCACCCATACATCTATATGCAAATTCTGTAAATGTATTAAATAATCCATATTTTTCTCTTTCTTCTATAATTTTATCTGTTGCTTTAGCTCCTACATTTTTTATAGTAGCTAATCCCATTCTGATGTTTCCATTATTATCTACAGAATAATCCGTAAAAGAATAATTTATAGAGGGTGCCAATACATCAACACCCATTTCGTTCGCTCCTTTTGTGTAAAAGTCTACAGAAGCTTGTATTCCTGAAACTGATGTAAGTAGTGCTGCATAATACTCAGCAGGATAGTAATATTTAAGCCCTGCTGTTTCGGCTGATATAAATGCATAACAAACACCGTGGCTTTTATTAAATGAATATCTACCAAAAGGAACTATTGTATTATCGTAATAATCAAGTAGATTATGTTCATCAAATCCGTTTGCAACACCACCACAAGCTGACACATTACCATCTTCTTCTGTTTTACCATAAACGAAATATTGTTTATGTTCTGCTATCATGTCCATTTTTTTCTTACCTATTGCTTTTCTTAGGTAATCAGACATTGCAGGAGTATAACCTGATATTACTCGGCTCATCGCCATCACCTGTTCCTGATACACTAAAACTCCATAAGTTTCTTTCAAAACTTCTTTAAGAGGTTCAAAAGCTACTTCTATATCTTCAGGGTGGAATTTGTAGTGTATATAATCAGGAATTGAATCCATTGGTCCTGGACGATATAACGAAATTAATGCAGAAAGCTCGTCTATATTTTTAACTTTTAATTGTTTAGCATATTCGGTCATTCCTCTTGATTCTATTTGGAATATACCATTTGTCTTACCTTCGGCTACTAATTTATAGCTATTGGGGTCATCAACCAAAGCTAATAAATCATTATTTGTTAACTCAATATTTCTAGTTTGCTTTATTAATTTTATTGTGTCTGCAATAACATCTAAATTTCTAAGTCCTAATAAATCAGCTTTTAACATACCTAATTCTTCAAGTATTCCCATTGGATAAGCTGCTACTATTGAACCATCTTTTGCTGTCATTACAGGTACATAATCATCTACCCTTGAAGGTGATATCAAAACACCTGCTGCATGTTGCCCTGTTGCAAATGCATTACCTTCAAGTTTTAGTGCCAAATCAACACATTTACGACAATCCAAATCTTCTCGATACATCTTTTCAAGTGGTGAACCTGGCATTTCTAGAACATCTGTGATAGAGCAACCGTCAGGGATAGATTTTGCCATTTCATCTATCATTGGATTTGGTAAATCTAAAACTCTTCCTGAGTTTCTAATTGCATTTTTTGCACCATTGGTTTGATACGTTATAATACTAGAAACTCTACTTAAACCATACTTTTCTTTTAAATACATTTGAACTTCATTTCGTCTTGTCTTTTGAAAGTCGATATCTAGATCAGGCATGCTTGCTCTATCAGGATTTAAAAATCTTTCAAAAAGCAAGTCAAATCTTATAGGATCAACATCTGTTATGCCTATTGCATAACAAACTATTGAGCCAGCTCCTGACCCACGACCTGGTCCTACTAATATTCCATTTTCTTTACAGAAATTTACATAATCCCAAGTATCTAAGAAATAATCGTTATAACCCATTCTCCTAATTACTCTCAGTTCATAATTAAGTCTTTCGACTATTTCAGAACTATTATAATTATCAGGATATCTTTCTTTCATACCTACATCTATTAAGTGGTCTAAAAATTCCTCTGAATTGTCAAACCCTTCGGGTGGATCAAATGTAGGTATATGATAATGTCCAAATTCAAATTCAAAATTACATCTATCAGCTATTTCTAAAGTTATATCAAGTGAACTTTGTGGAACTCTACCTTGGTTTAATTCATCGTAGCTTTTAACGTATAATTGGTCTGTATCATATCTACGTCTTTTCTTGTCCTTTAATTTTGCTCCTGTTTGTAGAGCCATGACTGCATCGTGAGCAGTGAAGTCTTCTTTATATACGTAATGACAGTCATTTGTACAAACAACTGGAAGTCCAGTATCTTCTGACAATCTATAAATAACATCATTCCATTCATACTGCTCTTTTATGCCATTATCTTGAACTTCTAAATATAAATTATCTCTACCGAATATATCTATATAAATGCCTAGTCTATCAAGACACTTTTTATAAGCTTTCTCTCTAATATTTTGAAGTTGGTCTTGAGATAATGTTTTAAAAGGTGAAATTGCTCCTTCTAAAACTTCAAAATATTCTCTAGAAATATCTCCCCCTAAACACGCAGTAAGAGCTATTAACCCTTCTGAGTGTTTGCTTAAAAAATCATAATCTGTTCTTGGGTTGTAATATTTACCATTAACCCAAGCATCAGATGTAATTTTTACCAAATTTTTATATCCTATTTCGTCTTTACACAGTAAAACTAAATGTCTATTATCTCTGACTTTATCCTCTTTACCTGTAGGGCATACATAGACTTCGCAGCCTATAATTGGTTTCACACCTTTCTTTTTACACGCCTTATAAAAATCTACAGCACTGAACATGTTACCATGTTCAGTGACTGCCATTGCGGGCATACCAAGCTCTGCTGCTCTATCTACTAATTCAGATACTTTTGATAACCCATCATTGATTGATTTTTCTGTGTGGACGTGTAAGTGTACGAATTGTCCACTCATATTTTTCCTCCTAACTCATTAAGCCTTCTTTTACTTTTTCAACAGATATATCATTAAAGCAAGTAGGACATTTACCTAATGAAAGCAACCCTTGTTCATACTCTTCTAGTTTTTGATTTATCTGTTTATTTTTATTTGAAATAAAAGTTATTCCATTTTCTTTTCTTGTACAAAGTTCTTTATAATCTTTATATATTTTTGAAAGATTATTATACTCTGTGATTTTTGGAATTAATGAATCATCTATATTGTTTAAAACATCATCTATACCTTGTAATGCTTTTTGTTTTTGTTCATTTTTATAATAATCTTGTTTAATTTTTTCTAATCTAGAAAATAGTCTTGATAGTGTATTAAATTTTTCTAAATATCTTTCTATTTTCATTTGATATTCCAACGTATTTTCTATGTCACTTAAAGAATCTATAAGTCTAACAAAAGATGATTGACTGTCTATGCAATAAATTAATTTATTAAAATCATTTTTCAATTTTGAAACTTCTTTAGATTTTGAAGCTATAATTTCAAAATCTTTGATTTTTACTTCTATGTCAGAGAATATCTCTAATATAGAAGCTTGTCTTCCTTTTTTTATTTTCATTTGGGTGATTTTATCTAGATTACTTTTGTTTATATTTAACTTTGTATTTAATTGTTTCAAATCAGCAACGTCATTTTTAATTTGATTTAAAAGAGATTCACATTCTTCTAAATATGAATATTCTTTTAAAGTATTTTCATCTTCTTTAAGAGATTTCTCTAGAACTTTCTTTTCTTTCTTTTGATCTCTCAAGTTAGATAATGTCATATTCACTGCTTCATCTATAACTTCTGTTTTAGCAATAGACGAAATAATAGCCCCTCTTTCTTCAGGAGTGTTTTGTAAAAAGAATGGACCATCTAATTGCTTAGCTGAAAACAAGCTATCCATTTTTTTACCTATCTTAACTTTATACATTTTATGTGCTTGCGTTACTTCATCAGGAACATTCTTCCCGAAGTTCTCTAATACTAACTTATCTTCACCTTTTTCTATAATATATCTATTGATTCGTTTTTTTCCTCTTTCCCTAGTTATTTTTGTACCATCTGAAAGCAACACATATACAGAATACGCGTCTTCACCTTCTTTTATATAATCGACTCCTGAATGGTCATTATATAAAACACATTCTACTGCTCTTTTTAGAGCAGTTTTACCTGAGTCAGATGCTCCAATGATTGCGTTGTCTCCATTTATAAATGAAACAACAGTATTTTTGTGAGCTTGATAATTTTTAAGTCCTACCTCTTGTATAAACATATTTATTCCTCCATTAAATTAACTTCTTGTATTCTATAACGAACCCACGAAGAACCATAACGTTCTTCTTCTAATTTTATCAATTCTTCTTTTTTCTTTTTAGCTTTTTCTTCATCATAAAAGAAGCCTATTGGGTCACCATATTCATAAGGTACCGCTTCAATTAATAGGTATACTTTATCTTTCATATTTATTACTCCATTAAATCTATTTTTTCTACTCTGAAAATTTCGGCTTTTCTTACACTTTCTAGTGTTTCTTTGTTTTTTATAGCTGTGTCTTCGTCATAAGAGAACCCTACTATATAACTATCTGCAAATGGAACAGTTGCACGTATTACATAGACTTCTTTTGGAAGCTTTCGAGTTTCTTCTTTTGGTTTTTCTTCGTACTCTTTTAACCAAACTTCGCTTACAGTTTCATTAAGTTGCTTTCCAAGTACATTTTTGAGATAGTATTTATTTTCTACTTTCCATGTTATGCTTTCGCCGTCATCGTTCCAATCTACATGTTTAATTTGAATAGCTCCTACTATTTCATATTTTGAACTAAAATTTACATCTGTACGTTTTACTATGTCGCCTTTTTTAAATTTAAAATTCACTTCCATAATTATTCTCCTTTTTCTTTTTTAAATTTATGACCATAATCTCTAATTTCTTTAGTTTTAAAATTAAACACTCTTATTCTTAATTGTCTTTTAAATGCTTTATCTATCATATCTTTAGTACCTTTAGAACTTCCGTCCCAAAATGCTAATAAACAGTCTGCATTTTTAGCCATTTCACCATTTCTAATTACTCCAGCTGCGTTTCCATATTTGCCCCATTTTGCTTCGAAGACAATGCTATCTAGTATATTGTCAAAAGCATACTTCTCTCCAAGCTTGTCGGCTCCTTTAGCACCTCCTGTTATTATTGTTGACCATTTCTTTTCAATACCTATATCATTAAAGAATTTATCTGTTACTTCTGACAATTCTTTGTAATTGTTATAACCTCTGCTTCCAGCAATTATTATTCTCATGTTTTACCCCCATATAACTTGATAGCCTTTTTCTTGGAATATCTCACCTAAAATTCCTCGGTGACAATGATGCCATGTTCTACAAAAGCATAATAGACAAACATCTTCACCTTTATCTAACATATCTTCTATAAATTTTATTTTTTCTTGAGCTATTTTGTTTTCTTTAATTTCTTCAAGATATGCTTCTTTATAATATTTAAACCAATTTCTATTTTTCTTATTTGATTGCGCCCAACCAAACAATCTTTTAGACGGAGCTAAATCTAAAAATCTTTTATGTACTCCATACATATCTTTTCGAGCTATGTTTATTCTAAACATATTTAGCTTTTCATCATAACTAGAAGCTAAATATAATTTTCCTTTCATTATCGTTCCTCCTTTTATAAAAAAAAGCGTTGAATATCAACGCTTTTTTTATTCATCATTACTCATAATTGCCAATCCACACATAATAAAAAGTCCCATAAATATTTTTCCGTTTAATTGACTATATACATCTAAAGTCAATCCTAAAATACTATACAACTTTTCATTTATATAACTGAATGCATAATATACTAACAGAAGCTTAAAAAAAACTTTTACTCTGCATCTATCATTCGACTAAGTCTTAAATCGACTTTTGTAGTTTCATTTTCTACGCATTCAGAGATATTCGCATCTAATAAATCAGCTGTAAAAAGTATTAGCTGCTCTAAAGTCTTAGGTTTATGTGCTGACCACATACCATGATGTGTTAACACATTTTCTTGAATTTCCATAAGTTCTTCATCTGTAAAGAAATTACCTTGTGCATTTAATTTTTCAGATTCTTTTACGAAAAGTAATCTGTGGTCAAACTTAGTCGGTAACTTTTCTATAAATGGTTTCCAAGTATATTCTTGGATTTTTTCTATATCATGTAAAATCGCACACATGATAAGTCTATCATCATTCACTACACTAGGTACTGGTTGGAAAGGTGTATCAATATAATTGTCAATTATTGATGCAACATTATTGACAACTCCTGATGTGTGAAGTAAAAGTCCACCAACTTTATTTTGATGGTGATGAACTGCTGCTGGTGTATAAAATAATTTATACATTTTGCTTTCTCCTGGGATTGTTTTTATATCATACACATTAGGAGGAATATCTGTAAGAGTTTTTCCGACAAGGTATTGTGAAATAATATCTTCCTCAATACCTAAATAAGAACAAGTGAATGATTTATACGGTTCATTCAATTTGCTTATTCTTATTAATATATTAAACAATGCACGTTCTAAACTTTCTATGTCATATCTTGGTATAAAATCTAGAATATCAACATCTTCTGCTTTCATCATACCGTTTACTCTTATTTGTTTTGTACTGTTATATTCTCCAACAATGCCTATTATTTTTATAATCATGCCTTCTTCAAGAATATTTAATCTTGCCTCAACATGATCCCATACAGGAAAAGTGATATCTCCTGTTTTATCTGCCACTGTCAACATTATAAAAGGCTCATTGTTGGTTTTTGTTTTCTTTTCTATATCTTTAACTAAAGCTAGGACTTCTATAGAAGTCCCAACTGCTGTATTTTGAATGTCTTTTAAATTCATTTTTCTCCCCCTCTATAAGGCAATAGGAGATTTTAAATCCTTGATTATAGAATCTTTATCATAAGGTTTTATCACTAATCTATTTTCTTTTACATAGTCAGGATATTCTAATTCAACTACACATAAAGCTCCTTCTGCTTTTATCATATTTGTAAAAACCAATGGTTGGTCGCCTATAGCTATTAATAAATTTTTATCTTCATCATATATAGCCATTGGTTTTGAATATACCTTTACATTCATAGGATTTAATAATATTTCATCTCCTAATGCGGGTTTACCATTTTCATCTTCTATTTCGTTTCTGTAAGTATAGGCAATTCCTTGATTTTCGATTGAAAAATCTATGCCTTCTTGTAATTCTTCTTTAGTCATTTTTTATACCCCCTAAAATTTACTATTTAAGTAAATTTTAAAATAAAAAGCCTTGGTAGTCAAGGCTTTTTATTTGTCTAGAAGTATATAAAATCATCGTCGTCATCTTGCAAATCTTGTAGTGATTGCATGAAATCGCTGATAGTTGGTTTCTTATATTTTTCATAGAATCTACCTTCCTTAATCAAGTCAATAAATTCTCTAGCTTCTTCACTTGTAAAATGTCTAAATTCAGTTCTTTCTAAATCTTCTTTGTCTATATTGTATTGTTTTTGTAAAACATAAACATAAGCTATTTGTTTTTGTGTTATAAGTCCTCCTTCTTTTCTTGGTTCTTCAAAATCAGGAAAGACTTCTTTTGCTTTTAAATTAAAAAAGCCTTCAAGGTCACTATCCTTTTTTCTTTTTGCCATACTAATATCCCCCTTTTAAAATTATTTATTCATTAGTTTGAATAAAAATTCTTCTGCTTCTTTTTGATTAGCAAACTCAGGTATTTTTTCACCTTTTTCTGAAGCTATTTTTTCTATTGCTTCTTTAGTTTGTTCATTTACTTGAAGTTCAGAACTATCTACACCATATTTTTCCATCATTATATTTCACCTCCTGTCTTTTCCATAGCTTTTTGAATTACATTTTTAGCTTCGTCAACAATGATATTAGCATAACTAGGATTAACTCCCATATCTTCTATCATTTTTGTTTTAGCTAAATTTATACAATCAAATACAGACATATTTTCTTCTATCTGTATTTGATTCCCCTCTGTTAGTTGCTGAGTAAAGTTTTCCAAAGCTTTTTTCTTTTCTTTTATTTGTTTAGCTTTTTCATAATCTATTACTTCATCAGCATCTTTTGCGACAGCTATGTCTACTAATTTAGCAGATATACCATCTTTATCTATAGTAATTTCAGCTATTTGTGGTTTTCTGTTTATATCTCCAACTCCTGAAGTTATTCTACCTACAGAACCTGGATTTATAAAAATTGTTCCATTTTGATCTACTATGCCAAATCCACTATGTTCATGCCCACAAAGTAAAATATCAACATCTATCTTATCTGATATTTCTGATATTTGTGTGTGGGCTATTTTATCCCCCCAGTCTTTATTTGCTAAGAATCCATGAGCCATATGGATTCTTATGCATCTTCCTTCCCTTGGAGGTAGATAACCACCATAATCCCATGATTTATCTTCTCTATTATCTATTTGTGCGTTGCAATTTAATCCTGAAATTTCTACTCTTGTTATGCCTCCTGGAGCTGGTATTGTATCCACATATCCATAAGGGTCTATAGAACAGATACCGTTGCTTTCTCTTAAAGTTTGGTATGGTGTTCTAGAAAGTGTCTCGGGATTATAACCAAACATATCGTGATTGCCTGCTATCGTATACCAAATAACAGGTGAGTTTTTAAATAATGAGATAACTTCATTATTTAAAACTCCATATGCTGTATCAGGTTTATCAAAAATATCTCCTGTACATAATATTCCTCTCGCATCCACTGATTCAGCATAACTATTAATCCATCTTATTTTTTCTTTAATAGTTTCTAAATAGTTGTCTTTTCTGTATATTGGATTTCTTCCCATAATGTGAAGGTCGGTACAATGTATAAATTTCATTCTTCTTCCTCCTCTTGTTTTTTATTTTTCTTTTTAGGTTTATAAACACTTTTCATATCTCTTATAGATATGACATTCATGCCTTTTAAAGCTACTTCATATATCTCGCCATTTGTATCTGTCGCAACACATTGGACAAGATTGTCTGAGTCTTTTATTAAATCGTTATTTAAAGATTCACCAAGTACAATTAAATGAATCTTTTTTTCGTAAATTTTACCTTTTTCTAAGTATCCATAACTATAGTCGAAAGTATGATCTTCTCCTAATTCAATAGGATTTATATTCATATGTAAAAATTGCTCTTTTTTAGGAAGAGACATTTTCTCCACATCCTTTCTCACATTCTTTACAACTTCTATAATCTGTCCAAAATCTTAGTTTGCCTGTCTTTTCACATTTAAAAGCAAAAGGTTCTCCGTCACTATCTTTTATTTTACTGAATAATTCTAATATGTTGTCACAAGTCTCTATAACTTTCTTGATATCAAGTAATAAAATGACTTTTTCATCGTTTCCGTCAAAGCTAAATACTCCTATCTCAGAATATAAACTGTGATTATAAGTTAAGATTAAATTTATTTTTTCTGATTTTTTCTCTTGTGCGTATTTGAAATTTTGATACATCTCATAAAGAATTGTTTTTATATTTGTAAGATGTACTGCTTTATATTTGCCTGTTTTTGTTTTTTTGACTTGAAAAAAAACACTTCCTGATTTCATCATATCGTCTATAATTATCGCATTATAAACTCCATTCATTCCTTGAGGCAAATTATCAGGAACCATATCCATATAGTTTTCCATTTTTCCCTCCTAAATAATGAAACAATGTTCAACAGAACTAGAATTTCTTCTAGTTCTGTTGAACTTATTTGTTTCTTTGTTTCTTTATTTTATTTTCTATTTTGTCATAAACTTTAGCTGTCATCTTTGCTGTTACTGTAGCAGTTACCCCTGCTACTAATCCTACTACTATTGTTTTTGGAACATTTAACGAATGTTCTACTTTTATGTCTATTATATTCATTATATCACCCCCTTTTATTACTTATACAAGTTTATTTTCCTCCCTACATATAACGTTTATTTGGAATATGTTATAATTTAGGTAGAAAAAACAAGAAAGGAGACGAGAATATGAACAAATTTGCCCAATCATTAGCTGATTACACAACAAGTAAAAAGAATTACTTTGACATTAATCCTAATGAAAAATTAAGAGGTATTTTAAAAACAGCTGCGACAACTTCGCTTGTAAAATCAGACTCTAATTCTATTAAAAAATATGTTGAACAAAGAATTAATAGTGATTTTAAAATATCTAGAGGAAATGTCGGAGTTAGTATAAAGCCTACAAAAGTAGACAGCGAACAAAATTTAATAGATGGGGACGGTAAAGCTATAATAAGAGTTGGAAATGAAGAAGTAGTTGTTCCTTTTAAAATAGTAGGAGGGGAAGTATCAGATTTTTCAAAAATTATAGTTAGTGGAAAAACATATCCTTATAACAAAAACATTTTAAGTAGACTTGAAAGCGGTGTTAAAAAGAAAGCTCAAGAAGATGAACCTTATATAGGAACTTCGAAACAATATAACAGTGATACTGATAGAGGTTTCTTAGAAGATGCTGTTCAAATAAGAGACGAATTTATGAGAAAAAATAATTATACAGGATTTAATAACGGAAATAGATTTGTCTATGCTTCTACAGAAGAAGTGCTAGAAGGAATGTTAGATAAAATAGCTTCTATAGAAGTTATGCCTAAAGATGTTATAGATAGAATAGAAAGAGATGTAATGGTTAAAGTTGCAAAAACCTATTCTCAACAATTTGAAAAACAAGCTTTAGAAATAGATCCTGAGATATCTCACATGAAAGATATTTTTAAAAAGATTGATGAATTACCTTTAAAATCAATTAAAGAAATGAAACATGGTCAAAAAATATTATTCCCTGAAAAAGTTGGTAGCGAAATAAGTATGACGCAAGGTGTTGTATTTAAAGACTTGGAATCTTTGTCAAGATTAGATAAAAAAGAACAACAAAATAATGACATGCGTAGAAAAGGTATAAACATTAAGAAAAAACCTTTACCTATAGATTCAGATGATACATTTAATAAATTTACAAACTATAAATATTTAGTAATATCATCTGATGGTAGAATTGCTCTGATAGATGAACACGATGATTTCTTAGCCTTAGAAGATAACAATGCTCACTTCAAATTACCTACAAAAACATTAAACGCTATTAAAGAAAAAGAAATATTCGTTCCAATTATAAAAAATACTGTTTTTATGCCACAACAAATGATTCATGCTAGAGATAAATCTTTTTACGATGAACAGTTTAGTGGGTCTACATATTATGGTTCTAATGGTGTTGGTAAAACACCATATGGCGCTCAAGGTATAGTTTCAGATAATAAATTATGTCAGCTTGTAGGAAACAGTTATCCTTACAGAGAAATTAAAGAATTTTCATCTAATAGTGAGCGAGGGCTTGATAGAGGTAGAGCTGCTGACTATATATTCTTCCCAAAAGGTAAATTCGAATGCAAAAAAAGTGCAGACGATAAATTAAGAACATTGTTTGGTGAAGATGTTAATGGATATATGAATGTAGTTTCTAATATGCCTTATTCTTATTATTTAATTGATGAACATACAAAAGTGTTTACAATTAAAGGTTTTATAACTGGATATACTAAGAAAAAAGGTGAATTAAAACCAGGTGGAGCAGATCCAATATTTAAACTTGCATCAGATAATTTTATTGTTACTGAATTAAAAAATAATAAAGGTTTCTACGCAGCTAAAACAATAGGCTCTAAACCTAAAATGTTTGGTAAAAATCTTAAAAAACAAGATGTAACAAAAATTATGAAGATGTTAGGCTATAATAAAGTTGACACTGCTAGATGTTTAGCAGAGCTTGAAACAAAAGGTAAATGCACTGCTGAATTACCTCTTAATGCTAATATAAATGACGTTTACAATGGTAAAGTAGAAAAGAAAACTAAATCTATAATGAAAAAAATTGTAGACAAAAACTTTGATAAGAAGAAAATAAAAAGAGCTGTCAAAAATGAAATGAGAGATTTAAGTGCAAATGTATTAGGCTCTATAGCAGCAGATAGCGACACAGGATATTATCTATTAGGTCAAATAGCTAAACTTGGAGAAGAAGCAGAAGGTTGCAGTATATTGTTTGAAAAAACAGCAGTTGAACATAGAAATCATGATTTACAACATATTGCTATGGCTTGTACAGTAACTAAGAACCTATGTGACTTTATCAAAGAAGCATACGACAGTGATGAATATTACAGAGGCGTTGCAGAAGCTTGCGATTACATAGAAAAAAATGCTGGAACTTTAGAAAATGTTGTAACTAATATTTCTAATTTATATGATGCACAATTTGAACATGGTAATGAAATAATTCCTTATTCTGCTATGAAAGTAGCTATGGAAGTTATAGGAGATGCTGTTTATATGGCACAAGGAATTATTAAAGTAGCTCAAGATGCTCCTCAAGATTTAGTGTGTAAAGAATGTGGAGCCAAAGTTGATAAGCCTTTAAAAGATGGTAAGTGTGATGAATGTATAAAAGCTGAAATAGAAGATAAAAATGAAGGCGATACAAGTTCTTACACAAATCCAGCAGAAGATGCTATAAACAAAGGTAAAACAAGAGGGCAAGAAGATTATAATTCAATAATATAGGAGGTATTTACTATGGCAGATAAAAAACAAACAAAAGGTGGAAAAAAAACTATGGCAGATATGCCAGGAACACCTAATTGGATAAAAGAAAATTTAGGCAAAAAAAAATAATCAAGAAATAGCAGAGGATTTCTCCTCTGCTATTTTTGTTTTAGAAATTAGTTTGTATTACTGTTAAGTATTCAAAATCTATTAAGATTTCATTATAAATATCACTACTATTATTCACATATTTTATTAATTTATTAGCTGCTAGTTGTGCTATACCTATTGCTGTTGTAACTATTGATTGAGAAGTACCACAAAATGATACTGCGCTTTCTTCGTCAGAATAGAATGTTTGTTTGTATTTTTCGACTTGGTTTTCATTGTTTGGGTCGATACAATAAATTCTACCATGTGTTAATCCCATTCTTGTTTCAACAACTCTTAAAACTTTATCATTATTTTCCAATAAATTTTCAAATATATTTTTACGACTATGCATTGTATCTGTTAATACAAATACGAAGCCTTCTAAGTTTACGTTGTCTTTTATTTCGCAGTTTTGTATTTTTATAGCAGTGCCAGTTTGTTCTACAATGTTTTTTCTTAATGCTTTAATTTTAAATTCTCTCACATCATCTTCTCCATAAAATTGATTTGGTAAATTATGTTCTTCTACTCTATCAAAATCATATACTGTTATATTTTTTAATCCTAGTTTAGCTAAGATTAGAGCCAACCAAGAACCTGTCGCTCCTGCTCCTATTATTGTTATAGGAAATTCCACCATATCTTTATCAAATAATTCTGTTTGTCTTGAAAAATCGTTCATTTTATAATTCCTCCCTAATTATATTTAATACATTTTCTATTCTGTCTATTAAATCTTCTTTAAAAAACAATTCATTATAAGACCAACAAATAATACAAGGAAAATCTTTTCTCTCTTGTACTTGTTGTCTTATTTCTTGACTGTTTATAAAATATTCATTTTTTGTATAATCGTCTAAAAACATTAAAGCTTCTTTTTTAGTTTTAAATTCTATATGTTTCATGTGTTTTTCATAATAGAATAAATCTTGCACTTTAAAATCTGTCATATCTAATTTTTGTATATTCTTAAGCATATCTTGCACAAATAATTTGCAACTATATTCATATGCTTCTTGTTTATTATCAAAACTTTTTCCGTCTTTTGTTTTATATATTTTTTTAGCTATGATTGTTTCTTGTATATCATATTCACTATCTTTCATTTTATAACCCCTTCCTAATTTCATTTAATACACCTTCAAGTTCACTTATTAAATCCTCTTTAAAAAAGATTCTATTTTCAGTAGCACAAAGCGTACAAGGAAAACTTATTCTATTTTGAGCTTTATTTTTTATTTCTTCTGCATTGTACATATCATATTTATCTAAAAAACTATGTAAAAACATATCTAATTCATCTTTATTTGAAAGTTCCCAAGAAGTTATATATTCGTCTGTAAATAAAGATGAATCAATGTCTATAGAATTAGTTGTGTTATCTAAAACATCTTCTGTAAACATAAAAGCAACATGGTCATATGCATCTTGCTCATATTTAAATTCAAACCCATCATGTGTTGTATAAATTTTTTGTGTTATTGTTTTTTCTTTTATAGTATATTTATCCATTGTATATTTCCCCTTTTAAATCTTCTCTTAATTTCATTAATACTATTCCTAATCTATTTTCGCCTATCCACATTTTATATTTTTGGCTATAAGTCATTCCCCAACATCTGTCACCATGAGTGTTGCCTTCTACCAATTCTTTGCCTTCTGTTTGCAACAATTTTTCTAATAAATTTCTATCTTGTGTAAATTTTGCATAGCAAACATTGTACATAACTTTATCTTTTACATCTTCCCAATCTTCTCTTATTTTGATTTTTCTACCAAGTCTTTTAGATTGAGATGGTCTTTCAAGTTCAAATTCATCAACTCTCTCCCAACATTTTTCTGCATGAAAAGCAGCTTCTGAATTTGTAAACTTATGACCTCTGTATGTGAACACTTTTCCTTCATAGAAATTAGAAAGGAATAAATTTTCACCTCTGAATTTCATTATTGCAGTTTCTTCATTTTTGATATTATAATTTTTCACAGCTTTGCACATCCTCCCATATATGTTTTATTAACTTAAAAAATATTCCCAAAAATATTATTGTTAAAATTATATTTTTCATAGCAATAAGAACACCAGTATAAATAAATACTCCTATTGCTAAAAATATATAACTTATCCATTCTCCAACAGTACCTGTTTTTGAGAATGTTACTAAAAGTAATCCTACCACATAATAAATAATAGAAAGTACTTCAAAAAAAGTCATAATTACCATACTAATCCCCCTTTAATAAAATTTGCGAAGGAAATTAATTTCCTTCGCAAATTAATTGATATTACTATTTCTTATCAGTTGAACCGTATCCTTCGCTACCTCTTTCAGTAACAGGAATATCTTCTCTTGTTCCTGTTTTTATATTAGGTGTTATAACTTCTCTGACTACTCCTTGAGCTAATTTAGTACCTGCTGGAATTGTCACAGTCTCATAACTATTATTCTTAACTATTATACCTATTTCACCTGTATAGATATTGTCTACAGTTCCAGTTCTCACTGTAACTTCTTTTCTCTCTTGTTGTTGTGTTTCTGTATCACCATTTTCATCATCAAATATCATTTTACTAGTTACAACACTAACACCTTTTGAATCATTTCCACTTCTTCCTACTACAGTAACATCAAACGTTCTCCATTCTGTTTTAGGAATTACAAACACTAACCCAGTTGGAACTACTCCTTTTTCTCCTGGAGATAATGTATAATCTACAGCACTATATAAATCAAGACCACTATCTCCTTCGTGAGCATAGCTAGGAATTATCGCTGTGGATCTAATCGGTACTATAGTTAATTCAGGAATATCAGTTATCTCTTTTTCTAAATTTTCCAGTCTTCCTATTATTTCATTTTTAAAGTTCAAAAAATACTCTGAATTAAATACTTCAGGTATATCTTTATCTATCTGTTCTTCTTCTCCTAAAGCTCGCATTAAATCTACATCTATCATGCTATTCCTCCTTAAAATTTATTATTTCTATATTTGCTTCTTTCAATATCTTATCAGATAATTCATCAGGATAATCTCCTTTATAAACTATCTTTTTTATCCCTGCATTTATACACATTTTTGCACATAATACACAAGGTTTAGTAGTTACATACAATGTAGAATTATTTATATTAATTCCATTGTAAGCTGCTTGAATTATGGCATTTTGTTCAGCATGTAAAGCTCTACAAAGCTCATGTCTTTGTCCTGAAGGAATTTTCATTTGCTCTCTTTTACATCCTATTTCTTCACAATGTTTTAAGTTTCTAGGCGCGCCATTATATCCCGTTGTTAATATTTGCTTGTCTTTAACAACTATAGCACCTACTTGTCGTCTAAGACAAGTAGAACGCTTTTTTACTACTTCAGCAACTTCCATAAAATACTTATCCCATGATGGTCTCATATTATGCCTCTTTTTTAAAGCCTTTTGGGTGACCACAACTCATAGAACCTTCAGGACAAACACCTCTCACACAAGGCGCTCCAGCATTTTTGAAAATAATTGGAGCTACTTCTTTTACTAATTTTAGCATTTCGTTTGCAACTGCTCTAATTTCCCATTGCGCTCTTTCGCAACATCTTTTACTGAAGAAATTTAACAAACTTCTAGCATTGATTGTGAACACCATTTTTGTTTCACAGGCGTTTGGAAATACATATCTAGCATCTTCTATAGCCATTTTTTCTATTTTAGAATATATTTTAGGATATTTACGTTTTAACAAATCTGTTTCTTGAGTATCTATATGATATTTTCCACTTTCTTTTCCATCTTGCAATTCCATAGATATTTCTTCAAGCTTATCACGATATTTTTCAAAGAATATTTTATCTATCAATTCATCGACTAATATGTCATAAACTTCTTGAGATTTTTCCATTTGTTTTACAAATATTTCTTTAGTAAATTCGTTTTTAGCTATCTCAGGTGGAATTATATATTCAAATTGTTCAAGTTTTACATATCTTTGACTTTGTTGTGATGGGCTTGCTATTCTATGACGAACTATTTGGTGACTAGTTACTCTAGATATACCTTCAATAGCAAATGTAAAACTAACATGCTCCAATGGACTTTCATGTCCGATACTAACTAAATGATTAACAAATTTAGCTATTTTTTCGTCATCTAACTTTTCTTGTATTTGGTCTACTCCCACTGGTGAATAACATAATTTAGCAGCACTCGCTACTACTTTATCAGGCTCAGGTGTATAAGCCATTAATTTAACTTTTAATTTTGATTCCATTTTATCCCCTCCTAATTATTTATAAAAATACCCTTTCCTATAATTATTATATAGGAAAGGGTATTGTGTATCAATACTATTTTTTATATAATACCTTGAAAGAATTCTGCAACAAGTTCTTCGTACATATCTCTATCTGAATCATCTCTTTGTTTTATATCTATAACAAATTGTACAGCTAAATCTAAGAATTTTTCAGTTGGTTTTACATATTCTAAATCTTGTGCTAATTCTATGATTCCTTGTCTTATTTCTTTAGGATTTACAGTGAATTTAAAATCTCTTGACATATGCGTAGCATCTTCTCCTATGTTTGCATAATCAACCAAGGTAAAAGGTTTTAGCAATTTATTCAATTGTTTTAAAGTATAGTTACAATCTCTGTCTTTTAATTTTATTTGTAATTCTCGGATAACTGTTTCTTTATCATCTTCCCATAATTCATCAAAGTGTTCTATCGCCATTTCCCATAATTCGTCTTCTTCAATTTCTTCTTCTTCAGCAGTAGAGTTGTATGGATTGAAATCATTTTCACTATATCTGTTGATAATGTCGTTCATTAAATCTGTATCTTTGTCTAATTTAATAGAGTTTATTTTATTTATTCCTCCGTAATCAATAACAGGTAAATCTGTTACTTTTTCTTTTATTTCATTTTTTATTTCAAGTTCCATGCAAGTATCATTAAATCCTGGCACATCTACTGTCCAAGAGAGATTATTAATTTTTATTCCAGTTACATAATCAGCGTAAGTAAAGTTAAAATCCCCACTTTTGTTAACTATAACACCTAAGAACCACTCGTTGCCATTTTGCTCAAAACTATTAAGTTGTCTAATATCTTGACTAGAAGGACAAGTTGCCATGTTTACATGACTGTGACCCCACAGTTTCAAATTCTCTATTAATTCTTCTCCATTTTCTGATTGTAATAAATCTATAACAACTTCTTCAATACCTTCAGGAGTTATTTCACAAGTTGTTGCTCCTACTTGTTGTCTAAACAAATACACATCTTTAATTTTTAATACATTTCCTTGTTGTTTTTCTACTAATCCCAACCATCCTATCTCTTTGTTAGATAAGTTAACTATGTAGAGCATTTTTTTGTATGCTTCTAAATCCATAACAACTCTTGGTATTTTATGTTGTAATATTTCCAATCTGTTTGCTCCTGAATATTTTAAATTTATATTCTCCATAATTTTTCGCTCCTTTTTTTGTTTACATAATTTTGTTATTGTTATCAATTATCATCTTCGTCATCATTCATTTCGTAATTTATAGTTATATATGGTTCTTCATCAAAAGGTGTTGTTACATATAATTGTGTGCATGCATTGTTGTAATACCATCTATTACTACGACAATTATAAGCGCTAGTTGACGAAGATGATAAACAAGAATAAGGTAAATAATTATTAGCTGCTAATGCTAAAGTTCCAAGTATAAAATCTTGTGTTAAGAAAATTTTTTTTTTCTTCATCTATCCTTTTGCAGAATTGACATTCATCGCCTTCTTCATTTATTGGCATTGGTTCACCACAAACAGAACATATCTTTGTAAGTTGATTCTCTATTAACACAGGTGCTTTTTCTTCTATTATTTGCTCTATTTGATATTGATGTACTGCCATTTCATTAACAATAGTATCTGATTGAATTTCATTACAGAAACTACATCTTGGATTTTCTGTATCTTTTGGGTTACAAACTGGCATTCCACAGTCGATACAATGGTAATGTTCTTCCCAATTTTTGTCACAACAAGGACATTTTTCTCCTGTTTCCAAAGAATATTTTTCAAGAGATTTACTTCTTCTTTTAATAAACAAATCTCTCAATTCTTCTGTTGATTTTTGATTAGCTGATTTAAATAAATCTAAAGTTTCTGCTATTTTTAAACGTCTTTCTATCTCTTTTTTCTTTATTTCGTTTATTTCTTTTCTAGCACATTTGATACAAATATCTTTTTTTCTAGCGTAAGCTTCTTCTTCACTAGTTGATGAACAATCTTCTCCATAGCAAAATGAATCGCAGAAATATTCTCCACATTGTTTGCATTGTTTTATACTACTATTTTTTCTTCCCATTGATGTTATCTCTAAAAACACAGAATCACAAGTAGGACAAATGTGTGGTTTTCTTTTAAAACAATCTTCGCATAACATTAGTTTTTCGCCATTGGGAAGAATACGTTCAACAACTTCACCACTTGAAACAACAGCTTCTATTCCACATTTTTGACATGTATTTATTTTCATATTTTCAGGTGGATTATTATATCTATATCCTAATTGAATTATATTATCTTCTTCGTCAACGATATCCCAAGAAGTTATATATTTACCTGCTGCGTCAGCAGTGTTTACTGATTGTAAATATTCTAAAGCTAGAACAGTGGCACCAAAAATATCAGATTCTTGAATACACTCATATATAGAACGAGCATTGCCTAAACAAGGACTTCCATCTTTGTCTACATGAGGGTGATTACACTTGTCACCCCAATAAGAACGTCTTTTACACCCTGGAGTTAAGTTTATAAATTTAGGGGTTCTTATATCACATCTTCTTTGCAATTGAGTTTTACTTGGATAATGTAATTTTATTTTAAATTCGCCTATTTTGTATTTTAATTTTCCAATCTTTATATATATCATCTTTGTAAATATATAAAGGTCTCTATTGTCACTATCAAATTCAATTCTTTTGACATTATCAAGTTTTATGATTTCTTTCAATTGAAATTCTACATTTTCATCTATTGTATTGTTAGACGCAGCTTGTTGTTGCAATTCTTCTAATTGTTTTTCTGTTTCATTTTTACTCGTAATAAGAAATTGTATTTTTTCTTTAATACCTTCTAACCTTCTTTGATATGTCTCTATTTCATCTTCATTTCTTTTAATTAGCATCTTTTTAGAATCTATCTCTGATTCAAAATCTCTTTCAGATAATGATATTATTGTTTTTTCAAGTTCTTCATTATAAGTTTTCTTTAAATCTTCTACTTTTATTCCTCTTAAACTAAGTAAATACCAACCTATTATATTATTAAGTAAAATTGTAGCAAGTTCTTCATCTATAAAAAATAATTCATAGATATTTATTAAAATATAAACAGCATTATATATATCTTTAAAATCATTATCTATTGTATCTGAAGCTACTTCGGCTATAGGTATCACCCAAGATTGTCTTTCTTCTTTGAATCTATCTTTATATTTTTCAAAATCAAAATATAAAGTATAAATTGCATCATTTTTTCTTCTAGGATAGGATAATAATTTAAATTCACCATAAATTTTATTTCCTTCTTTTACAAAACCTAATCTTTGCTTTAGTTCTTCACAATAATCTTCAGCTAACACTTCTGCTCTTTCTGATACCAATTTACTTTTATTTTCTAATAACATCTTTTCTTTTACTCTGTTTCCTTTAGATGTTGTACTCCCAATAGGAAATGTTAAATATTTAGGTATATCTTCTTCAAGAATTTTTTCTCTGTTATACCAATTAATTAATGTTTTAGAATTATAAGGGACAACAGATTGTTGTTTGAAAAACAAATTCTCTATTCCTAATAGTTTAAACCCTGCTAAAAGTCTAGGGCTTATTCTGTTTTCAAAATATTCCTTTGTAAAGCGACCTGTTTGGACTTGAGTTTTAACTATTAAAGGACTCCCCTTTAAAATAAAATTCATATATATTCCTCCCTAGTTTTATATATTTATAAAAAAAAATAAACAGAACACAGAGGATTTTTCCTCTGTGTCTGCCTTTTAATTTATATTATTTTTATTGTTCTAATAAAGCTTTTGCTTTTTCTGATAAAGCTTTCATCATGTCTGCAAGCATTTCATGAGTTTCACTTCCTGAAACTTCTAAATGAATATATACACCTTTGGCTGATATATCCATTTTTATTTCTTCGTGTGTCATAACTTCCATATTATCTTCTGCTAGCATTGTTGGTACTTCATTACGTTGGCAGCAGTTACAAGCATGATGTAATTCATCTTCATCGTCGTCATCGTAATCGTCAGGTTCATAGTCATCACAATCTTCTTCATCATCATCGTCGTCTTCTCTTTCAGCTATTACGAAGTTTTCTCCATGTGATACTAAGGTATCATCGTCGTCTAAAAATTCTCCTGCCACTGTCTTGATTGCTAAATCACTATTTTCTTCTATTCCTAAAATATCAAGGATTTCTCCTGCTTCTGTATTATCGTCTACTAAAAGTTCTTCTTCATTATTGTTGTAAGTAACTTTTATAAGTTTATCTGCGTTACCTTTTATTTTTTGAGATATTGTTACAACTGAGTTGTTTGCTAATAATGCTGATTCGCTAACTTCATTTCCTGATATTCTTATTTGGCAACCTGCTACATCCAAGCTTTTACCTTGTTCTTCTGCTAAAGCTCTTGCTTTAGTTATTGCTTGACCTACAGTCATTCCTTCCTCAAACTCTACTTGATAAAGTTTCCCTGGTAATCTACCAATTTTAATCATTTTCTATTCCTCCTAATATTAATAAAAATTAACAGGTAATATTTACCTGTTTTATTATTTATACAAGGCTTAGTTTTTAACCCCTTGTTTTTTCAACTTCACAATGCTATTGTATTTACATTCTCCAATAATTTCTAGATAATTATTTTTATACACCCAGCAAATATAAGGTATATCTTTATCTTTAAAATTATTGGAAGCATATTCTGATTGAAGAGATATTTGTTCATCTATCTCTTCAATCAAATGTTCATTATTAATTTTAGTAATTTCATCTAAATAAGATTTATTGTTAAATTCTATTAAATCTTGTTTAGATTGTAATTTCTTAGCTATACTTAAAGGTATAGCTTTAATTTTGATATCATCATTTCCTATATAAAAATTATCTTCAATATAGAAAAAATTACTATTGTCAAACCATTTCTCCCAAGCTGGTTTTGTAAATTCAGAATCAGTTAAGAAAGAAGTAAACTCACTTTCTTTAAACTGTCTTTTATTTATTGTCAAAGTTTGCATTAATAACTTTACTTTCTTCTTTTTTCTTTTTAAAATGTCCATCTAAGAAAATGTGATCTCTTATAGCTGCATTGGCAGCTATCCAAGTTTCTTGGTCCCCTGAATATCTCGCATTTCTCATAAAAATATCTATTTGTTCCATATTATAATCTTTTGCACAATCCTTACATATTCCAAATTCTGTTTCTTGAATTGCAAATTCTTTACCACATACATGACATGGTACTATATGAAGTGTATCTGTTTTCCAAGAATTAACTTGGTCAACTTTTGTCCAATCCATTGCTTTTATAAATTTGCAAACTCCAATTTCTTCAATTTCTTCTTTACCGTAACCTAAATAAGCTTTAAATTGTGGTTCAACTTTTAAAAAAGCTTCGAAGATTTCTGTTATATTATTCTTCGAAGCTTTCCTTTTCTTTTTACTCATATTCTTTCCTCCTATTATGTACATTTTTATTACTTATACATTTTAGCTTCCAAAACCCCTTTATATATATAGTACCTATATCAGTATTGACTGTCAATGCCTTTTTCTTCTAAGAGGTGTATACTCTGTAATTTCACCCATTTTTGATATAATGTAAGTAGAAAGGAGGTTTTACAATGGCTAAAAGGCAAAAGCAAAGAGAGTTTTTAAAAAACTACGATATGTGGTTTGATGATTACCAACGACAAATGGAAGAAGCCCAACAAGTAAATGCTGAAGCTCAAGAGCTTGACAAAGAAGCTAATTTAAAAAAGATTGATGAAGTCTATCAGAATCAGCTTGATTTGATAGAGCCTTTCATGTTTGCCGAATCAGTATATTTATTAGACGGTAGACCATTAAGATTTACAAATAGGGACTATTTAAAAATGATTTATAATACTGATATCAAAAATGGACTTTTAATGTGTGGTAGACAGGTAGAAAAATCTACAACATTCTCTGTTAAAATAAGTAATGAAACATTATTAACTCCATTTATGAGAAGTTTGTATATGGCTCCTTTAAATGAACAAGTTAAAGTGTTCTCAGAAGATAGGCTTGGAAGACTTTTCGAATATTCCCAAGAAGACGTTATAAAGAGAACTTTTATATCTACTAGAGATAAACAAAATGTTTTCAATAAATCTTTTAGTAATGGCTCTCTTATATATTTAAGACACTGTTTTGGTACAGGAGATAATATAAGGGGTCTTTCTGTTAATGGATTATTTGGAGACGAAGTTCAAGATATAGATGTCGATGCACTTCCTGTTGTTCAAGAAACCCAAGCCCATGCTTTAGAGCTTGGTCCTTGTTTTAAAATGACATGGTATTCAGGTACTCCTAAAACATTCTCAAATACTATCCAACAACTTTGGAATCAATCAAATCAATGCGAATGGGTAATACGTTGCGAACATTGTAATACAGATCAAATACTTGGAGTTGGAAATATAACTCCTGATAAATACATATGTAGAAAATGTGGACAGGAATTAACAAGACATAATATTGCTAAAAAAGGACGCTGGGTGAAGTTGAATTCAAAAAGTGATGATTGGGGATTTAGAATAACTCAAATGATGAACCCGTCAATGCCAGCTGAAGATATTTATAAAAAAATGATAACTTATGATTCTCAAAAATTTAATAACGAAGTTTTGGGACGTTCTTATGAAAATGCTGACAAACCATTCCCACCACTTTTACTTGAACAAATGTTAGATAATGATTACAAATTCCTACCAGGAAAAGTGGGCGATTTTACTTATACCCATACATTTGCAGGTGTAGACTATGGAACTGGTGGTAAATCGTACACAGTACTATTTATTATAGGTGTAAGACCTGATGGAAGAAGACAACTTATATATGCCAAAGTATACAAAGTTGGACAAGAGTTAGATAGAGAATGGCAATTCAATCATATACTTGGAATGATTCAAAAATATAATGTATCTTATTTCTTAGCTGATTATGGTCATGGTTTTGATATGAATCAAAAATTTAAAAAAATATTAGGACCACGTTTTGATTGCGTTTATTGGTCAAGTAACTTAGGTAAGGAAATAAAATATGAACCTCAAGGAGCTATACCTATGTGGGTTGCAAACAGAACTAAAATTATATATGAATATATAAAAGAATGTAAAGAATTAAAACATATATGGCCAGGAGGGGAGCAAGATACAAATGAAGATATACAGATAATAAAAGAACATCATTTGGCAGAACAAGCCGAATATAAGTCTACCAAACCTAAAGCTGGGAACAATCCAATGGTTACTCGTTCCGAAGAACTTTATTATACCCACCCAGTTTCAAGTCCTGATGACGCCATGCATGCAGGAACGTATGCTGCGCTTGCTGCAAGACTTAAACCAAATGGTAGCTCAGAAATTGTGTTTGGTGGAGGTTATATAAGGTAATTTATATAAGTTTTTATCTTATGTTATACTTAAAATATAACAAATAATGGAAAGGAGGTAATACTATGCCCTTATTAGACCTTTTTAAAAATATGGACGCTTTACAAAGTAGTTCCGTATCATCTTTTTCACTTCCAAGCAAAGCCAAAGGTCCTTATGCAAAGACTTTAGCTGAAATGAAAAATATAGTTATAGATAAGTATAAACAAGGGGTTGGATTAAATGAAGCTATAGCGCAAATAGCTACAGATAGAAAATTAAATCAAGAACAAATAAAAAGATTACTAGAAGAAGCAAATCAAGAAGTATATCTTATAGAATACGATAAACTAAAACATAAAGTAGTAAGAGATGTTAAATTTGAAATAGCTTCTTTAAGCAAAATAAAAGATTTAATGAATCCCCAAGATAGTAAAAGAATAGAACAGGGAGGAGGAAACGGTGTGTCTAAAAAACCTTTTGGAGTAAAAGATAAACCTCAAGGTATCGCTAAAAGAGCTTTTGAAGAAAACAAGCCTGTTAAATTTGATTGTTTTAACTATTCTGCTTATGAAACAGCTAATTTAATGCCTGATGCTTACAAAGATATAGATCCTTTACAATTCACTAGAGATAAAATTGCCAAAGAAATAAAAAGTATAGACGAAAATATTGAAAAAATAGCATCTGAAGTTTGCGAAAGCTACAATAAATTAGCAAGTGAATTTTTAGAAATAGGTAAACAAAATGGAAATACAGTAATGAGAAATGCTTATATTCAAATGTGCAAAGAAGCTAGTTTTGATTTAGGCAAACAAAAAGCACTTAGCGATATCTTTGATGACAAATTAAAAATGGCAAAAAAAGCAGGGTATATAAATCCTTGTGAAGAATTAAATTTAGATTTAGTAGTAGACTACTCTAAACCAAATGAAAGATTTGATTTAGGAAAATATTCTCTATCTAAAATTGCAAGAGAAGATTATGTCGTTATAAGCCCTAACAAAACTACAATGAAAAATGTTCATAGCTTAGTAAGGCTAGCTGACGACATTAAAAATCAACAAAATGATTTGAAAAATGAAAAGAAGAAAAAGGAAAAAATTAACAAATCATTTTGTTCGAAATAGCCAATAAATATTGAAGTTTAGCCCTTACTATATTATAATCAAAATTGAAGATAAGTTGGGTTACTACATTATTGTTTAGAATAAAAGGAGGATTGGAATATATGAGATACGAATATGATGATGCAATACAAAATTTAGCATCTGAGATGTTAGATAAGATAGCAACTGAATTAGAGTATGAAGATGGTATGGAAAGAACTGCTAGCCTTTTTGGAAAATCTAAAAAAGGTTTTGGTAGAGGGGGAAGAAACTTTAGAAAAGCATCTAGTGGTATAGGAAGATTTATACCAGGAAAAACTCCTCAAACTAGAGTTCAAAGATTTGCAAATATGACAGTTGGCGACGCAGCTAAAAATGTAAGAAGATTTGCTACTTCTAAACCAATGATAGGTGTTGCTGGTACTGGCGTAGGTTACCAAGTTGGTAAAAAAATAAATTCAAATGGACAAGAAAAAGCAGCTGAATACTTTGAACAAGCTGAAATGTATAAACAAGCAGCTGAAGAAGTCTATGAAGAAGCTTTAGCTTTAGAAGCTCAAGCAATAGATATGTATGACTACTTTGACGAAGAATAGGAGGTTAAATCATGGATTATAATGAAATGATAAACGGATTAGCAGAAGAAATGCTAGAAAAAATAGCAGCAGACGAAGATGAATACGGCTATGAAGAAGGTTATGACGAAGGGGATTATGGTTATGACGAAGAAGGCTATGATGACGGTGACTATATAACAGAAGAAGATTTAGATTATATGTCTGATGAAGAACTTGAAGCTTTAGCTAGCGCTATGTATGAAGAAGAATTAGAAAAAACTGCTGGAGCTAAATGGGACGCAGTAAAATCTGTTCCAGGTAGAGTTGGCGGAGCTATAAAAGGTTATGGTAGAAACATGATTGCTTCAGATTGGAGAGCAGGTAGAAAAGCTGCAAGAGATGCTAGCGCAGCAGTTGAAGATATGGGTACTCACCCAGCAGCAATTCGTGCTAAAGACACATTAGCAAAAGCAGAAAAACAAAGAACAAGTGGTAGAAAGAAAACTCTTAAAGCTTGGGGTGGAACAGCAGCAGTAGCTGGTGCTGGTACTGCTGGAGCTTATGGCGCTCATAGATTAAGAACTAAAGGTCAAGAAAAAGCAGCAGCTATGTATGAAGAAGCTCAAATGTATAAACAAGCAGCTGAAGAAACTTACCAACAAGCTCAAATGATTCAAGATGCAGCTACTTTAGTTTTCGACTATCTTGATGAAGAATAATAATAATGAATATAAAAATGAGATTTTATATATAGAGCCTCATAAAATAGAAAAAGGTTCTCTCTATTAATGAGAGAACCTTTTTTGTTAGATAGAAAGGAGAACGCTTATGGAAGATAGACAATTCGAAAAAACTGCTAAACTAGGACTTGCTGGAAAACTAGGTCTTGGAGCGCTTTTTTATGGTGGTGAAGTTTTAGATACAGGTAAAAAAGCTCTAGGTGAATTTAAAACTGTTGATAAAACAAAAGAATTAACAAAAACAGGGTTCAGAAATGGTGTTAAGCCAGTAAGTGCTAACAATCCACTTGGCCAACAAAGAAGACCTGATAGGCTTTTGGGTACATACCCAAACATAGGACAATTCCAAGAAGAACAATTGGCAAACAGTGAAGATGAAGGTCAAGAAAAAAAAGCTAAAGAAGACAACGACCATTTCAGAGACGCTTATAAATTTATACCTATAGGAGCAGGATTAGCTATAATGGGAGCTGGTGGAGTTCAAGTAGCTAGAGGAAAAATGAAACCTAATGATTTAGTTAAACCTGTAAAGAATGTTGCAGGTGCAATATTCAAACCTTTCAAAACTGTAACTAATGTATCGAAATCATCATTAAAAATCGCAGATAAAATAAGACAAGAAAAAGAATTAAGTGAAGCTTTCTTACGTTACAGACAAAGAACAGGCGATATGGATTTAACAGAAGAAGGATTTAAAGCTATAGCAAGAGGACTTAAAGAAGGAAATAATAAATTCTTTAATAAAAATCCAAAAGATATAGACGATTATATAAGAAAAAATAGAGAAAAACTTCTTGATCAACAAGTTTTTAATAGCATTAAAACAAAAAATGAAAAGGGCAAAGATTTTAAGAAAAGAACTAGCAGATTCTTTCAAAAAACTTTCGATGATTCTTTAGGTGGGTTAATCGTAAGTGGTACAATGGGTGCTGGATTAACTGGAGGAAGCCTAGCAATCAATGCTTTAGGAGATGAATATTATAAACGCAAAGACAATGCTGAAATGAGAAAATATGTAAGAGAGCATTGGAATAAAAATATTCCACATCAAATGTTGCTTGGTAAAGAAAATAAACTTGAACCAAACAATGCACCTTATTATACTCCTGAAGAAAAAATGGAAATGTTAATAAGAGATGAAGTTAGACAAACTGCAAAAAAAGAACTTCGTAAACAACAAAGAAGTTTTAATCAAAATAACAATATTAGACGAAATTCAAGAAATAATCAAAGAAAAAAACAAAGACCTAGAACGAATTTTAATCAAACACCTGTAAAGATACCAAATAACATAGAAAAATCAGCTTCTACTAATTTTAAAATACCAAAAATGAGTCCTAAAACTAAAGAGTTTATTAGACAAAATATAGTAACAGATACTGCTGGTGCATTAGTTTACTCAGCAGCTCCCGCAGCAGCTTTTGGACTTATGAATAGAGATAGATATAATTTTGCTAAAATTGATAGTCCTAGAAGTTCTGAAAATCAAAAAAAGAATTCTCAACCAAAAACTAACAAAACTGTGTTAGAATTTAAAGATGAAAATGACTTTAAAAAACCAATAGAAAAAGATGCCTCTGTTAATACCGAAAGTATTAAAAAATTCGGTAAAAAAATGAAGAAAGATTTCATACCTCATGATTTTGGAGAACAAATGAGAGACAGAGCAGTCAGAGGTATTGTAAACACAGTTCCAGTAGCTATGGTAGCTGGTATTACAAACAGAAACCTTAGAGGAAACATGGAAAGATTTGACTCTGAACAATATAGTCAAAACGTTGCAAGACCTCTTGAAAGAGGAAATATAAGAGTTACTATAGAAAGAAGAGGAGATGATGATTAATGGCTAAGTCAAGAATGACTACTGAAGAAGTTATAAAAATAGGTGCGCAAACACAAACACTTGTAGAAATAGGATATACTGACAGCAAAGGTCAATCATCTGTAAGAAAAATCGAACCTTATGAAATAAAAGATGGTAATGCCCTTTATGGGTATTGCCTACAAAAACAAGGTATAAGACGTTTTAATATGAACAATATCAGTTTTGCAAACAATACAGAAAATAAATTTACACCTAGATGGGATATAAAAATATAAATAAAAGGAGGGGATATAATGAAAGATATATTTGAAATGGCTAATGAAGACAACTATGATATCTCAATGCAAGATACATTAGACTTTGAAAAGACTGCATTAGATTTACATACTGCTGCTAGTATGCTTATGGGATTTAAGGTGGGTAATAAAGCAGGTAGGATAATAGGAGAAGAAAAAGGAAAAGTTAATGCTTTGAGAAATGCCGAAATTCCTACTGTAGAAGGAGATTATTATACTCAAGTAAAAAATATCTCTAAAAATTTGAAAGTTTTATTCAGCCCTATTAGCGTAATCTATACTATAGAAGACAAAGGTAAAAGAGTAACTTTAGATGTCATAGAAGTCTCAGAAATGGACGAAACTATGAAAAATGCATTTGCTAATAAAAATCGTGATTATTTCAAAAATCTATTCATAAACAAAATGCAATTGGAAACTCAATATGCAGAGATATTCAATGCAAAAAAATTATTATCAAACTTCAATAATGTAAATTCTAAAATAACAGGTCATACAAAAAAAGCTTCAACATTATATGACACTAATATGGAAGTATTAGCACTTCAAGACATGTATAAAAACGCAGGATATAAACTTCAAGAATTAATAGAAAAAACAGCTCAAGGAATAGAATCATTTGTAAGCTTAGAATTAGAAAGACCTATAAGTAATTATTCAGAACTTGGAAATTACGAAATTTTTAAAATAGCAAAATTAACAGATGATGAATACCGTCAAAAAAATTTATTAGACAAAAATTATATTTCAAAAAATTTAAGAATAGGTTTCGTAGGAAATAGAGTTGTATACACTGTAGATGATAACATTGTAGCTCAATTATCTACATTAGATATGACACCCGAAGGTTTTACGAAATTCAAATCAAGAGATATAAAATTCTTCAAAGATTTATTTTTCAAAGAAGCTAACAAAGTTGGCTTAGTTAAACAAGCATCTGTTGTATCTAATGCTAAAGAATTATTCTCTGATTCAAAAGTGCCAATAAAAACTTATTACGCATTATTCAATAAAAAATACGGTACAGAATGGATAGATTTTGATACTGAGGAATTTATAAAAATAGTTGAATTAGATTTTAATTTAGAAAAACCTATTCCTCCTATAGTCTTAGATAAAATGTTTACACTACAAAATATTTGTAGCACAAATGACTGTTTAGAAAATGCTTTTATATTTGAAAAAACTTGTAGAACAGTTAATGACAAACCAGTTGACTTCTCAGAATACGAATATAACTTAACAACAGTAGAACTTATGAAAGCATTGCAAATAATTGATGAACTTACACCAAATAATGATATCTTCGATGACTTTACAGAAGAAGTTATGACTTATCTAACAAAAGCTTTGGTTGTTGCTGATTGTAGATGTATAGCTCCAAACAGAAAGATAATATCTTCCGATTTAGAAGAAAAATTCTTCCAAACATTAAATGGCGATTTAAATTATAGATGGGCAACTATGAATCCAGCAGAAAGACAATATCAAAGTATAATACAACCATTCGTAGCTTCTGTTGTAAACATTGTAAGAAAAGCAGGAAAGTATACTTCTGAAGCTATAGACTTAGCTATGGAACAAGTAAAAAAAGCCTTTAATATACAAGATGAAAGAGTTTTAAATCTATCTAGAGATAATGTAGTTATAAATCTTTCATTAGATATGGTATTAGATAAGTATGATAAAGAATCAGAAGAATCTATAAAGAATTTGGAATTATAGGAGGTGTGGTTTATGAGTGATGAAAAAATGGAAAAAGTAGCTATGGAGAAAACAGGCGACATGGCTGAATTTTTACAAAAACAAAAGGACGCAGCAGTTACAGAAAAATTAGCAGCTGTGAGAATGCCTAATGGCAATCACCTTCAACAAGATCCATATGTTAACTCCTATATGAGTTTAATGGATACTAAAATTCCTCAAAAAATGTCAGAACTATTCAAACTTTGTAGATATTTCTACTTATTTGACCCATTAGTAGCTGGGGGAATCAATGCCTTAGCAGGATTCCCTGTTACAGAAGTTTACATAGAAGAATCTAATGAAGCTAGAGTAGCTATGGCTAAGTTAGAAAAGAAAAAGAGAGAAAATGAAAAAGAATCTTTGTTAGAGCCAGCAGTAACTGAAGAATCTGACCAATTAAAACTTTATAAAAGAGTTATTTTAAATCAGTTAAAGATACATAAATTATTAGTTGGTATTGGCATTGATTACTGGTTATATGGAAATTGTTTCATTTTTGGTGAAATGCAAATAAATGAAATGACTGGTGAAAAAGAGTGGAAACACATGGTTAGGCTAGACCCTTCTAAAGTAACCATAGATGTTAATGATGCCACTCAAGAGGTTAGATATAAATGGAGTATTCCTAATAAAATAAAAAAAATATGTAAAGAAAAAAAACCTAGAGGTGAATATGAAAAAATTCCTGACATGATTAAAGAAGCTGTTAGGAAAAATCAACAAGTTGTTTTAAACCCAAATAGAATTTTCCACATGGCTAGACCTACTGATTCAGGTGGAGACTCTATTTGGGGTCCACCTGTAATAGCAAACGTCATGAAACTCCTTTTATATAGAAATACTTTAAGACAAGCACAAGAGGCTATTGCTAAAGAACATATAGTTCCTTTTAGAATATTCTATTTTGAAGAAACTAACAATGTTGCAGTAACAAGTAACTGGTCAAACGTAGTAGACGCATTCACAGAAAAGTTAATGAGATCTACAAAAGACCCTAACTATAAAGTAGTATCACCAGTTCCAGTTGGTGTATTGAATTTAGGTGGTCAAGGTAAAGCACTTATGCTTACTGCTGAAATAGAACAAGTACAAGCAGAAATCTTGGCAGGTATGGGTGTTCCTAGAGAATTCGTTTTCGGTGGAATGAGTTGGTCAGGAAGTTCAATATCTTTAAAAATATTAGAAAATCAATTTACAACTTATAGACTTTTAGTCAAAGACTTTTTACAAGAGTTCTTAGTAAAAGGTATGGCTAAAGAAAGAGGGGAATGGACTAGCGATGCAGATGATGACAAGATACCAACTATATCTATGTCTGAAATAAAAATGCAAGACGATGTTCAACAAAAACAACTTATAATTTCTTTAAATCAAACAGGAAAGTTGCCTGATGAATCTGTTTGGAGAGTTATGGGATTTGACCCTGATAGTGTAAGAGAGAGTCTAAAAGAAGAAGCTAAAAAAAGAATTAAACTAGAAGAAGAAATTGAAATACTTAAAATACAAAGCCAAAATAAAATTCAAATGGCTCAATTACAAGCTCAAATAGAACTTCAAAAAGCACAAGTTGAACTTCAAAAAGCACAAGCTCAAACACAAGCTGAATTTACTGTTTCTGATGAAAATAAACGATTACAACAAGCTCAAATGTCTCAGCAACAAGAACAAATGATGCAACAACAACAAATACAGCAACAACAAATGCAAGGACAAGAAGGTAATGCTGAAGGTCAACAACAAGGTGGACAAGGTGGACAAGATGAACAACAACAAAATCAACAACAAGGCAAAATAAAATTCCCTCCTGAAGTTGAAGATATGATTAATACATTAGTTGCTCAACTTGTAAAAATGCCAGTAAATGAAGCTCTTAAAAAACTACATGACTTTGTAAGATATAACAAAGTTCCACCTGAAGTATTTAATGAAATAAGAAAGAGATTAGAAAAAGCAAGAAGAGAACAACAAGGGCAACAAGATAACAGACAAGCAACAATATCTCCACTTGATGCTGAAAAAATAGCTATACAATTATTCCAAATGCCAGCAGAGCAAAGAGAACAAGCTTTAGCTCAATTTGATGGTAAAGATAAAGAAATAATTGTGGCTCAACTTAAAAGATTACAAAATATAAAACCTTCAGGAGATAATCAAGTAGATATGAGACCATTACCTAAACAAAAACCACCTAGAAGGAGGATGTAATTATGATGAAAAGAATTGAATTTTTCAGTATTTCTCCTGGTGAAGAAGGGGAATATGATAAGCAGAGATTGGAGTCCATATTGAATGATAAAAACTGTGTTATAATAAACAAGAAAGAGGAAATCAATGCCAAATTTGGTTTGGCATTGGTTTACTTAGAATACGAAGACTATAACGACGAGAAAAACAATTTCGAAGAATTTTATTAGAAAGGAGAACTTAAATGAATACTCAAGAGACTTTAGAACATGCTAAAAAATTTGAAAGTTTAGCTATGACAGCTATTCAAGAGAAGTTTCCTATGAAAACGAAAGATGGGGGAAGCGTAGAAATAAGAGAATTAAAAGTAGCAGCTCCTAGAAATTTTACTAGTTTTTCAAGACAACAACAAGTAAAATCCCAAGATGGAAATTTATCAGGCACTGTAACTGGTAGAATTGTAGTAAAAGATAGTAATGGTAGACAAATAGAAATATCAGATCCTATTAAGCTATTCGAAATTCCTTATCAAACACAAAGAAATACATATATAATTGGTGGTAATGAAAAAACAATAACTTCTATAATGCAACAAAAAGATTGTATTCGTACAGTTGTTAAAGACAGTGGGAATATAAGTACAGACGTAAACTTTGATAGAAAAGCTTTAGGTACTTTTATACCACCAATAAGTTTCAATTATAGAGCTAAAGATGGTTCATTTAACTGTTCATATGGAGATAAGAATGTAAATGCAATAGATTTCTTGAAACAATGTTGTGGTTTAACAGATTCTGAAATAGAAAAAGCAGTTAATAATCCGTCTATATACAGTTCAATTATAAATGCTAGGGGAAATAAAAGAACTAAACCAGCAGATGTATATTCTTCAATAATGAAAGCTTCTATAAACGATCCAGGACAAGGTCCTGAAAAATTAAGAGATAAATTATTTAATTTAAATAATTTTGGTGATGGTAAGAAAATAACAATGAGTAACATTGGTGTTAATGAAAACGCATCAAGTAAAGAAATTGTTTTAAAAGTTCTTCAAAGAACTTTCGATACAGTAAGTGGTAGAACAGAAGGGGATAATAATGACGACCTTCGTTTTAAAAGAATACTTGGAAATGACGATTTAATATTAAATAAAATAAGTACAGAAGTAGACGGATTGGAAAGTTTTCTAAAATTTAATAATGCAGATAAAGATTTAGCATCTAAAGTTATGAAAAAATTTGGAAAATGTAGAAAAAATTTAAATGCTTTCATGTCAGGTACTAGTTCAGATGCTAGTGGTGTAGTAGAAAACTCTGAACAAATAAATCCATTACATAACAATAGTAGTGCAAAAAAAGTTCTTCAAAAAGTAAATAAAAGGGCAGCTAGCAACAGTACTAGAAATATACAAATAACAGGTGCTTCAAGACTAGACCCTATCAATACTCCTGAATCTTCTAAAATAGGACTAAGTCTTGAATTAGCTCAAAATGCTAGAGTAAGTAATGGTACTATTTATACTAAATATTACAAAGTTAATAAGGGTGTTATTGATACTAAAAATATAGAAGAATTATCACCTGATGATGAATACGACAAATACGTAGCATTTTACGACCCTAAGTCTGTTAAAAAAGAAAAAGGTAAAATTACTATAACTTCTGATACTGTAGGTGGTAGATATAAAGGAGCTATGGCTCAAATACCTAAAGACAAAGTAGACTATATGGATTTAAATCCTTCTGCTATATTTGGAGAATCTGCTACATTAATACCATTTAGTAATCACAATGATGGTAATCGTATGCTTATGGGTTCAAGGATGCAAGAGCAAACTCTAACTCTTGATAGAGATTCAAGAGAAGCTCCAATAGTACAAGTAGCTACAGACGAATCTAGAAATGAAACATTCGAGCAAAGAATTGGAGATAAAGAAGGATTTTGTGTTAAATCCGACGTAGCTGGTACTGTTATGTCCGTATCTGATAATGAAATAAAAATAAAAGACAGCAAAGGAAAAGTTCATTCCCAAGAGATATATAATTATTTCCCTCTTAATGGAGGAAACTATATAAATAATGAACCAGTTGTTAAAGCTGGCGACAAGGTAAAAAAAGGTCAATTAATAGCTGATGGTTGGCAAACTAAAAACGGAGAGTTGGCGATAGGGTTAAATGCTAGAGTAGGATTTATGCCTTATAAAGGATTTAACTACGAAGATGGTATAGTTGTATCCAAATCTTTTAGTGATAGAGTTAAAACTCAAGAACTTTATACTGAAGAGTTTGATATAAAACCTGATTGGATCTTTAACACTCCTGATATTAAAAAACTTCTATTAACAAAAACTAACTGCAACTACGATTTATCTAAACTAGATGCTAATGGTATTATAAAGAAAGGTTCTATGGTCGGGGCTGGAGATATTTTAGTAGCTGTAGCTAAAAAGAAAGATTTATCAAATGCTTCTGCTAGTGAACAACTTGCTAACAAACTATTAGGTGGAGATAAAGAAACATATGTCCATGTATTTAGAGGGCTAAGTTCTGATGCTTATCTTAAAGGGCAAGTAATGGATGACCCTGTAATAAAATCTGATGGTAGTGGTGGCTACAAAGTACTTGTTAGAATTAAAGCATTTAAGCAATTAAAAGACGGAGATAAAATATGTGGTAGACATGGTAATAAAGGTACTATAACAAGAATAGTTCCTGATAATGAAATGCCATGTGATGCTAATGGTAGACCTTTGGAAGTTATATATTCACCACTTGCAGTTCCTTCTCGTAAAAATCTAGGGCAATTAATGGAAATCAATGCAGGTTTAATAGCTGAAAAAACAGGTAAGCCATTCAAAGTATTCAATTTTAGTGGAGAAGATAGTAAGAAAGTAGAAAAAGGACTAGAAGCTTTAAGTAAAGCTACTAAAGGTGAGATAACACCTGATGGTAAAACTTACTTATATGACCCTACTAAAAAAGGACCTGATGGTAAACCTTTAAGGTTCGACCAGCCTGTAACAGTGGGAACTATGTATATGATGAAATTAAAACATAAAGTAGACGATAAAGCACAAGCTCGTTCAGGTATAGATGGTTCTGTAAATAGAACTTACTTAGAACCACAAAAAGAAGTAGGTACTTCAGCAGGTGAAAAACGTAACCCACAAAGTATAGGTGAAATGGAAAACTGGGCATTATCTTCTCATGGTGCAGCATTTAATATTCTTGAATCTATGACTTTAAAAGGTGACGGTGCTGGCGATGCTAAAACAAGAGCATTAATCTACAGTGCATTAGCTTCAAAAGACCCTACAAAAATAAAAGAACTAGAAAGAATTTCAGCACAACCTCAATCTTTAAAAGTATTAAAAGACAACATAACTTCTCTAGGACTTAAAGTGTCTCCAATGAAAGACGGAAAAGAAATGAAAGACTTTAATAGAGCTTTCGATTCTTTAAAAGTTACTCCAGCCAAAGATGATTTGATACTTAAAATGATTGGTAAAGATAACAAAGTTAAAAATGGTAGAACATATTGGATAGATAGTAACGGTGAAGAAAAGCCTGAGAAAGGTGGACTTTATGACCCTACTATATTCGGTGAAACAGATGAAGAAAAAATGAATAAATGGGGATATATAGAACTTCCTCAAGCTATTCCACTTCCTGCATTAAACGGTATACAAAAGAAAGCTAATCCATATATGGCTTTAACTCCATTTAAAAAACTTACAGACATAAATAAAATAATGACAGATCCTCATGTAGTAGTAATTACAGACCCTAAAAAAACTAATTTCAAAGAAGGTCAAATTGTCAATGTTAAAGAAGTTGAAGAAGCTATCTTTGACAAAGGCGAAGACTTAGAATTTAAAGCTGGTGGCGAAGCTATTAAGCATTATTTATCAAAAGTAAATGTAGATAAAGACCTTAAAGAAATTACAAAGGAATTGAAATCAACTACTAATTCTAAGAAAATAAGTGAGTTATATCCAAAATATAGAGTTCTTAAAAACTTAAAAGATAATAAATTAGAAGCAAGTGATTTAGTCACAAATATTATTCCTGTTCCTCCTGAATATATGAGAGCAAGAATAAAACAAGGAAAAAATAGAATAGTACATTCAGGGTTAAACAATCTATATAGAGATTTAGGAAACTTTGTTGAAGATACTGATAAAATAAAAGCATTGGGATTCGATGATAAAGATGCTTACACAGCAGCAGACAACAATGCAAAATTATGGCAAATGGTTTCTCAAGTACAAGGTTATGAAGAACCTGATTCTAGGAATGCAGAGGCTAAAGGTATAATGGCTACAGTGGGTGGAAAACAAGGTTTAGTAAGAGGTAGAATGTTGAAGAAGAGACAAGATTATTCAGGACGTTCTGTTGTTGGTACTGACCCTAGTTTAGACATAGACGAAGCTGGTATTCCTTATGATATAGCTAAAAAAGTATATGCTCCTTTTGTGTCAAAAGAGTTAATAGCTATGGGAGCAGCGAAAGACTTGGCTAAAGCTAGAGACATGATTAAAGACGATAAACCTCAAGTTATGACTGCCCTTAAAAAAGTAGCTGAGAAAAGACCAATAGTATTAAACAGAGCGCCTACATTACATAAATACTCTATAATGGCTTTTAAACCTGTTATATTAGAAAACGATGCAAATACAGATAGCCCAATAAGAAATATATATACTAATCCACTTATAAATCCAGGATTCAACTTAGACCACGATGGTGATCAAATGGCTATTCATGTTCCAGTAAGTGATAAGGCTGTCCAAGAAGCATATGACTTAATGATGCCTTCTAAGAACTTAATTTCAGTATCAAACGGAAGTATGATGATTGAAATAAGACATGAGATGGCTCTTGGAAGTTATTATTTAACTAAGAGAAGACCTATGTCAGGTAATAAAAAACCAGTAACTTATCAATCATGGCAAGCGTTATGGAAAGATTATAAGTCAGGTAAGATAAATGATATTTCTCAACCATGTACAATGCCAGGAATGCCTATGGGTGCAACAGTAGGTGATTGTCTATTCTTTGGAATAATACCTACTCAGTATCGTCAAGAATGGATACAAAAAATACAAAAAGGCGAAATAAAAGGTATGGGTGCTAAACAATGTCAAAATATGTTTAGAGAAATATATGATGATATAATGAACGAAGATAAAAAAGCTAAAGGATTATCTTTACAAGATGTTACTATAGCTTTAAATAAATTAAAGAATGTATCTTTCGAAGCAGCAACTCGTTCAGGATTGTCTGTTTCAGTAAAAGATTTTACATTTAAAAATAATTTACGAGATGACATAAAACAAAAAGCACAGAATATAGCGATAACTTATAAAAATGACCCTGTCGGAAAAATAAAGGCAACTAAAGAACTTCAAAAAGACATAGAAGATCAACTTAAAAAGGGAGGTCTAGGAGATGACAATCCTGTTGGTATGCTTGTTGATTCAGGAGCTAGAGGTAACTATGGAGTAATAAGAAGAATGGGTGGAGCAGTCGGTGTTGGTAGAGATATTAACAATAAAGATGTTGAACCTATACTTGTTTCTCATATAGAAGGTTTAACTCCAGGGGAATTTTATTTACATGGTTTTGACTCTCGTAAAGGTATGGCAGACAGAGCTTTATCTACAGCAAAACCAGGGGCTGTAACAAGAAAAATATGGTCTGCTAACCAAACAGAAACATTAACAGAAAAAGACTGTAAAACAAAAGAAGGAATAATGATTTCTAAAACTGATAAATCATTAGTTGGTAGATGCGTCCCAGCTAACGTTGTTGGCAAAAACGGTAAAGTAATAGTTAAAGCTGGAGATTTTATTACTAAAGCTAAGGCTGACCAAATAATAGCTGATGATTCTATACAACAAGTTAAAGTCAGAAGCTCAATGACTTGTGCCTCAACAACTGGTACTTGTCAAAAATGTTATGGTTGGGAAGCTGGTAAAGTTAAACCTCCTGCATTGGGTACAGCAATAGGAACGATAGCAGCAGAAGCTATAGGTGAACCATTAACACAAAGTACAATGAATACTTTCCATGTCGGTGGTGATGCTTCAGCAGTATCTGTAGGACTTCCAAGAATGGAAGAAATACTTAAAGCAGGTAAAAATCCTATGAATAAAGCTGTTATATCTCCAGTAGAAGGTACTGTCACAGATATAGTAGAAGATATTAAATCTCCATTTACAAGTGTTTATATTGATGGTAAATTAATTAAAGTACCTAAAAACGGAGTTTTCCCTAAACCACTTAGAGTTAAAAAAGGTGATAAAGTTAAAAAAGGTGATTTTATTACAGCTGGTAGTACAGATGACATAATAAATCATACTAATATGGATAAAGGATTTACATCAGCTGACCCTAAAGATATACTTCAAAATAATACAGGAACTGTTCAAGACGGAATAAGAAATGCTCAAAAATATTTAGCTGCTTCAATGCAATACGCAATTGATGCATCTTTAGGAGCTGGCAAAGTAGACAGAAGACATTTAGAAGTTACTGTAGGAAAAATGACAGAGAATGTTAAAGTATTAAATTCTTCGACTTCACAATTTATGCCAGGAGATATCGTAAAGAAATCCGTAATTGATAAATGGAATAGAGAAAATACTGGTGTTATGAATATAACTGAAAAGAATATTAAAACAGATAAATTAGATATTATAGGTGCAAGACTTGCAACTACTTATAGAGATAAACAAGGTCTTATAGTCTGTGGTGAAGGTACGGAACTTACAGAAAATGATTTAAATAAACTTTCAAAAGTTACTAAAACTGTGAAAATAATACCTGCACCAATTAAATATGAACCTCAATTAATGGGTGTTTCTACAGCAGCTACAGCTAATACTGGCTGGTTAAGTAATTTAGGTTTTGAAGATGTTAAATTACAATTAGGAGCTGGAGCTACTTATGGTAGTATAGACAAGCTAACAGATAGCAGAAGTAGACAAATGGCTGGTAAGTTACCATTAATTGGGAAAGGCTTCAAGATTCATCAACAAAATAAAGATTTATCAAACTCTTTTGCAGACTCATTGATGAATATGTTTAAAAAATAGCTTTGACAGTGTTGACAATATTTTAAATATATTATAATATAAAGTCATAGAAAGATGTTTTTAAAATCATTTCTATTTCCTATTATTTGTTCATTTTATATAGGTAAATAAAATCATTTGAAAATTTTATAAATTTTGTGTGTAAGAATTGATAGCAAAATACTCTTGGCACAGATAACACCCACATCTGTGTCAATCTCCCCTTTTTCAAACTTCATACTACATTTTAATTTAGGGGTAGGTAACTGCAACTTTTTAAAATATAGAGAATTATGAAGTTATGCTCGTTACGCGTAGAGCAAGCTCCTAAAGCGCGCATAGGGAAAGCAAATAATGAATTAATTCGTTTATGAGGTTTGAAAAAGGGGATATTACCATAACACAAAAGGAGACGTACAATGAATAAGAAAGTTGACAAAAACAAGATCATTGAAGATATACTTTCTAGCAATCCCAAATTAGATAAGGAAACAGTAGAAACAGTTATCGAAAGTTTTGCTAGGCATGTAAGAAAGCATATTTTAAATGGTAACGAAATTTTGTTTTGGGGTTTATTCTCTGTAACTTACATGTCTATTAACAATAAGAATGTGGCTGTAAAGCCTGGCAAAACTGACGAGAGAATGATTTTAAACGGAGTAAAAAAACCTCACATAAAGCTATCAAAGTCAATCCATAAAGCATGGAAAGAAAAAATAAAAAGACAACAATAGCGTAGCCAAAAATGGCTACGCTATTTATTTTATATAAAAGATTTTATTAGATAACACAAACCTAACAATATTAAAAATACTATAGTAAACAATCCTGTTACCATAAGAATAACAAGAGATGTATATCCTATATATTTATTCTTGCCTTCTACTAGAATATCTATATAAGCACCAATCCCTCCTAAAGATATAACAAAAGAAAGCAAAAATATCATTCTAACTATTTTTTCATCCATTAAAATTCCCCCTGTAAAAAGTTTTTAACGTCATCTAAGTTTCTTGTTGCTTTTTTCTTATATCCAAAAGATTTATTTACTTGGACTTTATATCTAGCAGTTGCAAGTCTATTGTCATCAATACAAATTATGCATTTATCATTTATACTTCTGACTCCCCTACCAACTGCTTGTTTAAGGCTTATTACCATTTCAGGAATACTAAATTTAAAAAATCCTCCTGGCTCATTCCCTAATTCTTTAACAACTGGGTCTGATATGTTTGGAAATGGAAATTTATCTATGAATACTACTCTTAGGTTGTTTCCTACTACGTCAACACCAGTAAACAATGATTTAGTTCCAACTACTATAACATTATCGTTTTCTCTCATTTTTTCAATTAATACACTTCTAGAATATTCGCCTTGTTTGTAAACAACTACACCTTCAGAACGGCTTAAATTATCTTTTAAATAATCGTAAGCTTTATTCATATTGTAAACCGATGTAAATAATCCTAAAACGCCACCCTTAGATGCTCTACATAAATCAATGAAGTTGTGCAGCATGACTTCATTGAAACCTTGTTTGTTAGCTTCTATGGCATCACAAGGTAAGTACCATAATTCTTGTTCCTCTAGATTAAATGGAGAACTTCCTATAAATTCTGTTGTTTCTATATTATCGTAAAAACCTAATTGTTCTTTTATATAATCAAAAGTTCCACCCACAGATAACGTTGCAGACGTAATAAGCATTGTTAATCCACTTTCTTCTTCATTATTAGTACTAAATAATTCAGGGGAAATTCCTGAACCTTCTATGTTTTGTTTGCTTACGAAGTTATCGTAGAAAATTCTGTCTACTTTTTTCATTCTTGATTTGAATGAAGTAACACCATTGTTAGTATGTTCAATAAAAACAACATCATTATCAAAATTATGGTCTAAAACTGCTATCTTAGTTTTCATAAATTTGTAATACTTAAAGATATCTGTACTTAAAGATAACAGTTCGCTCATTAAATTATTTCTTTCTGACTCATCTAAGTAACAATCACCACCGTTAATTGATTCTTCAAACTGTCTAGCTTCTCCTGATAAGTCATTATATAATTCATGTAATGAAATCAATACTTTTTCAATTTCATTGCTATAACCAGTTATATCAAATTCTTTCAAATTTTTCATAACTCCAAATCTAGATGATGAAAAAGAATTTGATATAGATTTAAACATATCTTTCGTATGTGATTGTAAATTAGTTACATCACAGTCAAGCATATTTAAATCTATAACATCTCCAAATGGAAGTAATTTGTCAAATTTATCTTTTAATTCTTTAACTTTTCCATTTGAAAATTCTTCTTCAAAGCAGTCTCTTATGATATTTGGAAGTTCATGACCTTCGTCGCAAACTAAAATATCATATTTGCCTAATATGTTTCCTCCTGCTTCAACATCAGACATTAATAAGTGATAATTTGTAACTACAATATTATAGTTGATAGCCTTTGCCCTTATTTCTTTGTGGAAACAAACAAATGGACAACCTTTACAATCTAATCTTGTTTGACCATTACAATTTAAATTTTTCCAAACATTATAATTTGGCACATATCCTAATTCATCTATATCCCCTGTTTTAGATGAATTGGATAAATTAATAATATCTTTTTCTTCTTGAGATATAGAGTTAGGATTTTCTTTCATCATATATTCAAGTTCTTTACAAGCCTTTTTACATATGTAATTGCCTTTGCCTTTTAGACTGCAAGCTGATAGACTTCTATTTGTTACTTCTTGTATTATTTCCAACATAAAAGGTAAGTCTTTTTTAATTAGTTGATCTTGAAGTGTTATTCCTGATGTAGCTATAACTACTTTTTTGCCTTTTTCTGCACTTTCCATTAATGCAGGAAATAAATAAGCATATGTTTTACCAAAACCACATGGTCCTTCAAGTAAACAATGCTTACCTTGTTCAAAGCTATCCCAAATAACAGGTATAGCCTCTATTTGAGATTCTCTAACTTTGTAATCTTCAAATTTGTTGCTAATTATACCTTCTTCTCCAAATACATCTTGTATTATATTTTCCATAACTTGACCCCCTTAGAAAATATTAACAGAAGATGTAATTTCTACATCTTCTGACATAAATTACTTCATATTATTTATTTTTCATCTTCTTTTAATGTATATTCCAATTTAGAAATGTTATATCCCATATACTCCAATTGATCTATCCATTTTTTCTCAATTGCGCCACCTTTGACTTTATTGTCCTCTATTTCAAAAGCTTGTATGTAAACTAAGTGTCTCCAACCTTCATCTTTTATTTTAAATTCACTTCTAAGTTTATCTATTTCTTTATTTGTAAAATAAATATATTCACCTAAATTATTATTACATCTAAAACCAACGTCTACACTTTCGCCATTTATTTTTGCAGATATTTCATTTTCTAATACATAAACATCAGGAACGTTATTATATTCATTGTAAGCCATTTTTAATTCTTTATGTATTTGTTTAGCTCTCTTATCTGATACTCCTGATGTATTAAAAATTACAAATCTATCTTTTTGTTTTGTTTCATCTTTATATTCAACATCAAATTCGTATCTAGACCAAGAATAGTCATCTTCATTTTCTTTGTAATTGTAATGTGCTGATGCTCCAGTTATTCTTTTTACATCACTTATTTTTACGCCATGAACATATTTCTCCATTTTTTATTCTCCTTTTCTTACTTGATTGAAATATTCTACTGTGAACTCACAACTCTCTCTTTCACTCATTTTAACTGTGATTAAATCAAGAGCATTAATTTCTAAGACTTTATATCTTTTACCTTTAACTAAGCCAAATTCATCAGTATTTGCTGTTACATAATCACCTTCAAAAATTGGTATGTTTGGTTCTAAGTTATCATGGTAATTCAATAACGCATGCATTTACTACACCTCCCCTAGAAAATATTAACAGAAGATGTAATTATTACATCTTCTGTTTTATTTCTTATACTATATTAGTTTTTATCCCTTGTTAATTTTTCTTTTATTTTTTTATAAACACCATATATACTTACATGCTTATCGTGCAATATATAATTTCTCAAATCAAAATATTCTATTATATAAATAGTTGCTATAAAACTAGTAATTACTAGAATTAATTCCATAAATTACCCCCTATTTAACCAATAATGAAAAACTAAGCAAGCATCACTTTCATCTAATGTACTTGGATTAAATCCAAATTTTCCATAGATTTCTACCATATAGTCTTTGATAGCTTCTTTTGTCACATCTTCCATTGAAGCTAACTCTTCTTCTGTTTTCTTTTGACTAAATTCTTTTACTAACTTAGTTGAATTTATGCTCTTTCTCATTTCCTCAACTGTAAATTTTTCCAAGTCTATACCACAAGAAGCACAAACACCTTCAACTATTCCCATTACTTCACCTAACAAAACTGATGTTAATTGAGAATTGAAGATCCTATTTCGTTCAATTAAAACTAAATCAGGTTTTGTGTTTTTTATTAAATAAGATAGTTGATTGCCAATATCTTTTGCTTTGTGGTTATTCTGTTTATGTCTAACTTCAACATTTCTTTTCTTTGCTTCAGTTTTAGAAACTGTTTCATCTTTATTCCTTACATAAGAAAGAAATCCATTTGGCATTTTCTTTTTCGTTTTCAAATACCCTAAAGTTGTTACATCAAACTTAGAAGGTATAATAGGTGCGCTTCCTACTTTTAAAACACTACCATCTTTTAAAGTGTCAGCTAAAACAATTCCCGAGCATACAGAAGAGCTATCTATCGCCATTATCCTCATTTTTATCCCTCACTTCGAACATACTATTTATAATTTCTATTATGTCTGAGAAAACAAAAGGAATATCACGATTCGCATCTACATATCTAAATATATTACTGCCAGGAGCAAGTCCTAAATAATCAGGATTCATTTCTTCTATATCTCCTAACATTTCATATATTTCTTCACATTTAAGTTTAAACTCTAAATCTTTATCATCGTAGTAATTCCCTGAGTTTCTTTTTCTGAGTCTTTCTATTGTTTTATGAAGCTCTACTTCAAATATTATTATTGCATCAGGAGCTTTGTCTGCTAAGTCTTCATAAAAAGGAACAGTTTTTCTCATTACTTCAACTTCATCACCTATTTCTGCTCCTCCGTAAGCAATATTGGAAGAAATTACACTTCTATCACAAAGTATAATAGTGTTTTTATATCTTTCACTTCTATATCTGTCTATAAATTCTCTGTACTCTGCAAGGTATATCATTCTTTTAGCCCATACGTCATGTAGACGATTATTAATACTGCTGCTATCAAACAAAGCATTTCTTAAATGAGTTCCTACACCTGGTATACCTGGTTGGCGTAGACAAAGAACATCATATCCTTTATTTTGTAAATATTCTGCGATTAAATTAAGTTGTGTGGATTTTCCACTACCGTCTATTCCGTCAAAACAGATAATAGACCCTTCTATTTTTCGTTTTTCCATAAACTATATCTCCTCTCGTTTTTTCTATTTAAATTATAATAAAAAAAAATAAAAAAAACCAAGCACAATTGGACATATTGTGCTTGGCAAGTTACTCGTTAGATATTTATTAGATTAATTTTTAATAGGGTATTATATTTTAATTACTAGAACATTGTTCCAGCTTCGCCTGCATCAGTAACTTCTGTTGCTTCTGCTTCGATTATATCGCCATTAACTGCATCATGACGTCTTGCATTTTCGAATATATCTTTAAGTGATTTTAAAAGTTCTTGTCTAGCTGTAAAAGTTTTTACTAATTCAGTTTTCTTTTCAGGAGATAATTCTTTTAAATCATTAGCAGTATATTCATTTACTACTGTGAATACTGGTTCATAATAAGAACCTTTTGGACTATTTACTTGTTTAGATGAAATTTTTATATCATAAGTAAATAATGCTGCACCTTTCATTGCTTGTTGTGAAATAAATTGTCTGCATGATTTAAATGCAGCTCCACCTACTGTCATTCTAAAAGGCACGTCGTTTTCTAAGTCTGCTCCTAACCATACATATGATTGTGTGCAGTCAGGTTTTTCTTTTCCGTCTGCTTTAGCTTTGTTCCAATCTGCATGAGGACAACCTTGGCAGTTTTTGTTTAAACCGTCTCTAGTTCTACCTGTTACGCAGTCTATTGAAGAACATATTGCAGTAGAACCTTTTTTGAATGGATATTCAAACCAAGCTCTTGATTTTGATACACTTAATAAGTAGCAATTTATTTCATCTACTGCAACACCTGTTTGAGCATTGTAGAATTGTCCTGAAGACGCATCTATATCTCTGTTTACTACTTCTTCTGATAATGGTTGTAATAATTTGTATTTACCTATGGCTAAGTCAGATTGGTCTATTTCTTCAAAACCTGTTAAACCATTTTCGCTTCCCCCAAAGAATAAGTCTAATTCATTTGCATTTGAATTTGTTAAATCATTCATAATTATTTCCTCCTAATACTTTATATTATTTTATGAAATTAAAAGACAAAGCGATTTACTTTGTCTTTTAATTGTTTTACATGTCCCTTATTTTACTTTGTCTTTTAATTGTTTTCCTGCTTTGAAAACTGGTACTGTTTTTGCAGGTATATTTATTATTTGTTGTGGATCTTTAGGATTTCTTCCTTGTCTAGCTGCTCTTTGTTTAGTTTCAAAAGTTCCAAATCCTATTAATTGGATTTTTTCTCCTGCTTGAAGAGTATCCCCCACGATTTCAATTAAAGCATTGATTGATTGTTCTGCTTGTTTTTTAGTAACATCAGTTTTCTCTGCTAATGTTGCTATAAGTTCTTGTTTGTTCATAACTTTTCCTCCTAATAAAATTTAAATTAGAGAAAAGAAAAATCTTCTCTCTTTTATGTCTTATACAAACCCTATTTCAAAACCCCCCAGTTTTTGCAAAGGTTGTATCGTATTTTTCCAAACAAAGGAAAATCTACTTCAACTATAACACCAGTAAAATTCACTGTCAACATGCTTTACTGATTTTGTGTGGATTTTGTGGTATATTAAAGTATAGAAGGAGGTATGGACCTATGGATAAAGAAGATATAAAAAAAGACATAAAACATAGAGCCTTAGCTGGCGTTGCTGGCAGTACTCTAGGATACATAGGTGGCGCAGCATACGGAGTTGCTGGTACTCAAGCTAAATACTTAAAAGATAGGCGAAAATATGTAAAAAACAAAGCAAAAGGTAAACATATAGATAAAAATATGAAAAAGAAGATGATACAACGTTTTGATAATGAAATAGTACCTGTAAAAAGAATATTCCCTGATTTAAATTCAAAAAAAATAAGACCTCGTAAAGAGATTTATAGGGCTAGAATGGGAATGGAAGGAGCTAGATTGGGTGTTACTGGACTTGTTAAAGGTATGCCTTATGGAATCGTAGCTTACTCACTATATGATGGAAACAAAAATAGAATGAAAAAAATAATGAAAGGAGATAGTAATAATGGAAATTAATTACGAAGCCATGTCTGAAAAGGTAAGAAAGACAGTAAAAATAATGGAAGCGAAACCACATGTTAAATATATAAGATATCTGTTAACAAAAAGATTTTCACCAATACAGATAAAAAGAGAACTTCAACGATTAGGATTGTCAGCGCCCCACGAACAACCTCTAATCGTTTATTACTTAGCTGTAATAGATCCAATAATCAAAAAGAACGGATTAAGTAATACATATAGTTCATACAAAGGTAAATTATTAAATAAAAAGAATCCAAGAGGCGCGTATGCTATGGATATACTTAAATTTAAATTAGAGTTTGCAGATGACTTAGATGGACAAATAAACTTCTGTAAAATGATTAATGACTTAGAAATTGAAGAAGTATGGATTTCTGAGCTTATGAAAACTTATGGTAGAGCTGAGAACATTCCTGTTGATGAAAACGGAGAAAGAATAGTGAGAAAAGGAATTTATAAAAGGTCAATAGATAAACTCCTTACTCACCCAAAAAGATATTTAGTTGACAAAATGATACTTGAAAAAGTGCCAACTAAACGAATAGTTGAATACATTAACAAAAACTTTGACAAAATGAGATTGTTTGACTATGATATAGTCTATTATAAATCAATTTTCTTCAATATGAAAACATATGATATAGAAGATAAGATAAAATTAATTACTGCTGAAAGAAATAATTTAAAATTATCACTTGAATCTATTGAAACAGATGAAGAAATGACTCTAGGAGAAAAAACTTCCTTAATACAAAAAACAAAAGATAGAATAGATGAATTAGATGACAATATAAAACTATTAAACTCATTGTATTCTGAAACTACAATGAAAAGTATTGAACTTGAAAGAGATAATTTAGAAGAAATGTTCTTAGACATAGTTACTAGTACATATACTAGATTTAAACATCTCGACCAATTCAAGGATAGAGATGTTGTAGACCCTCTTATGAAAACTGTAAAGATTATGGGTTACGCATATGACAAAGCTAACGAGGCTAAACATATCAACAATGCTAAGAATACTGTTGCTGGAGATGTTCATTCTCAAGCAGAAATGATGAATTTATACAGAAGAAGGGCTGATGAACTTTATCAAGAAGAAAAAGAAAAGCTTGAACTTCAAGAAGCCAATACATATGGCGAAGAAAATCTTGAAACAGGTGGCATTGAAGAAATAATGGGTGTTGAAGAACTTAACATTTTAGTTGATACAGAAGAAAATGAAGAAAAAAAATAAAATCAATAATACTCCCTAGGATAATCCTAGGGAGTATTATTTTTATCTAAGCAAGAAGGTAAACATAACTACCATTATATCTAAGCCAACAAAATTCAGTTTTAGTATTTTTATCTAATTCCTCTATAACTAAGTCTACAGTGTCATAAGTCATTTCTGTTGGATTATATTTTAACTCTTTAACATTTTTAATTATTTCGTTTATATCTTCCTCTGACATCATTTCATCCATTTCATGTAATTCTTCTTTAAGTTCCTCGTCATCCTCTGCAAAGAAATAAACATCACTATCTATTTCCTGTTCTCTTAAATAAATCTCAACTAGACCTTCGCACCAGTTCATTTGACTTTGTTGAGCTTCTTCAGTAAAAGCTATCAAGCCTGTGGATCTATTTAAATTTTCTTTACTAAACTTAATGTTAGGATATTTTTTCTCTAAATTCTTCCAATCATCTTCATCTACTCTGATACCTATCTTTTCTACAACTTTTATTAAAAAATCAACTAAGCTTTCTTTGTCGTCATCACTTAATTCTATATCGCTATTTTTATGTTGTAAGAAATCAGTTAAATTACGATTAGGCATACCAATTTTTATATTTAATTGTCTTTTTTCACATTGTATTTTATCTAATATAGCTTTTCGTGGTACTTCACCATCTTCTAGTGTATCTCTAATAGCTTCTACTAAGTTTTTAGCTTCATATAATGCGCTCATTGAATATGCGCTCCAATGGTAATATATTGAGCATATTGCTCCTTTTCTATATTCGTCCATACTATCTCTGTCTTCATAAACTTTAATTATTAATCTTTGTCCCATTTTATCTTCCTCCTAAATTGTATTTAAAAAACTTAGGCTTGACAATCAAGCCTAAGTTTTTATTTCTTAGTTTTTATTTAATTCTATTTTCTTTCTTGGTAATCCTTTTTGAGCAACATCATTTTCTATATATTTTTGGACCCAGTTATCAACGTCAATATCAAAATTTATCCATATATAGTCAGTTTTGATGAATTTTTCTGCTATTTCTTCAAGTCCTTTTCTAGATCTATAGACTTTGTTACCGTCGAATTGTTCTTTAAGCATAGATATACACCATTCTTGAAGTAAATTTTCATTTATACTTACATCTGTACCAGCTTCTGCTAATACTTTTTTAGCTTTTTCTATTTCTTCTATGTTACCTGTTACTACTATTGATTTCTCTGTATAATTCACATATTGCTTGTAGTCAAAGTCTGATAAATTTTCTTTTAAATAATTTTCAAATTCCACTACGTCTTCCTTAGTTTTAGGAGTTATAACAATTCTATATTCAGCTCCTCCATATTTTATTGTTATATCATCCATATTACTCATGGCATCTGTTCCGTCAGAGTAATATAAATAATCTTCTAATAATATCGAGTCAACTTCAACCCCTTCTTCATTGTATAGTACACATTCAACCCAGCAGTTAACTTGCCCACTGCAAACATTTAAATCAGCTCTGAAACCATTTTGGAATTTAGCTTCAAAGTGATATAAAGTACTATCAGGTTTTATTCCAAATTCCTTTTCCAATTCTCTATCTTGTGAATATACTCTCATTTTGTCATTAATATCTCTTCTTTCTTTTTCTGTCATACATAGTGGCGCTCTAAATCTTAATGATAATTTCATTTTTATTTCCCCCCTTATTTTTAATAATCATATGAAAACACTAAAGTGTCGTTTTCCCAATCAAATTCTTTATGTAACTTTTCTAATTTCTTAATGTCATTACAAATATCTTCTTCAAGTTCTTTTATTGCTGTTTCTGAAGCTGTCTTTAAATCATAATAATCACTTAAATTCATATTCTTTAGTTCATCTATAAAATTTTTCAATATATCTTTTGATATATAAGTATAATGACACGCATCTATCTCATAATTTTTAAGTTTGGAACCTCCTGCTTTTACTACAACTTTTGATAGAAGTTCAGCTTCTGTCCAATCATTGTCTATTCTTAAATTTGTAACAGAACCTTCAAATTTATAAAAATTATTACGTCCAATAGTATCAAAAATTTCATTTCTTGCTTTTACATAATAATTGTCTAGTTGTTCTTGATTGTCAAGCTTCATTCTTATCTTAGTGAATCTACCATCATATCCCATAATATTTACCTCCTATAAAAAATAAAAAACAACACACAGATTTCTCTGTGTGTTGCTTGTTGCTTATTTCATTGCTTCTTTAACTATTTTAGTTATTCCTTTAACTATGTTAGTCATAGTTTCTTTCTTTGTTTTCATTCTACATTTGTTACCAAATGCTACACCTTTTACTTGATATTCGTCTTCTTCGTCAAATAGTTCTAAATCTAAATCGAACTCCTCAGTTTTGTTTTTTGTTAAATCTGTTTTTGCCATCTTTACATCTCTCCTTTATTTTTATTTAAGAACCTTCTGTTCTTTTATTACTTATACAAGTTTTTTTTGCTTTTCAAAATCAGTTAAAATATTTTGTTTATCCCTTTCTGATAAAGACAGATATTTTCTTTGACACTCCAATTCACTAATTCCTAAAAATGCAGATATAAAATCAAAGCCAAATTTAGAACGAGAAGATACTAAAAAATACAAATTATCTTTTGTCCACTTAGCTTCTCTCATTTTAGCTTCTTTAATACCTGATATTTGTTCTGTAAGTCCCATTTGACGTTTTTTGCATCTTACAGAAGGAATAGTTCTATTTAAAGCCATAGCAATCTCTTTATTAGTAGAATCTAAGTGGTTTTTCATGTAATCTTCTTCTTCTTTTGTCCAAGATCTTAGGTTTTCTAAGTTAGAGGAATGTTTCTTATCTATTCCTAAATTCTTTGCTTTAGCTCTTACACAATCAGCAGTTCTACCTAACTTATTTCCCATCTCTACATAAGTCATTCTTTTTATATTTTCTTGAAGAAAATTAACATCTTCTTCTGTCCAAGGTTTCTTTACATTCTTTCTAGTTAAACCCATTTGACATATTTTAAGAGATACTGAGCCAATACTTCGTCCTAATATCTCAGCTATTTCCTTATTAGTCATTTTATCTGCAACATCTTTCATAAATTGTATTTCGCTGTCTTGCCACTTTTTTCTACCACCACTATATCTTATAGTGTTTGCTAAATCCAATTCAGCAATTTTAGCAGCTACAGAATTTATATTTCTGTTTAATGCTTTAGACAATTCTTTATTTGTCATAGTAGACACATTATCTTTTAAAAATTGTACTTCACTGTCTTGCCACTTTTTATGAGGTTTCTTTCTTTCTAACCCCATTTCAGGAATTAATTTAGCTATAGACCCTATGTTTCTATCTAATTTTTCAGCTATCTCTTTATTTGTCATTTTTCCAGCGTTGTCTCTTAGAAATTGATATTCTTCTTCTGTCCATTTTTTATTATGTTTTCTAGGCATTCCCATTTTTGATGTTTTAGAAACTATAGAACCTATATTTCTATTTAATGCTTTTGCTAATTCTTTGTTTGTCATAGTTGCCATGTTGTCTTTTAAGAATTGTATTTCACTATCTTCCCATTTTCTGCCTCTCATTTCCAATCTCGCTCCTTATAAACAACTATAGTATTTATTAAATTTATCAATAAAAATTTTACTTCTTCTATTGGCTTGACCTAGTGCTGCTCCTGTTTTCCAACTATTTGTATTTTCAACATATAAACCTCTATTATAGTAAACATAAGTCCACCATAATACATTATCAGGGTGTTTCTCTTTAGCTAAAGAAAAACAAGTATACACTTCCCAACTTCCAGCATTTACATTATCATATAAATTAAGGACATCAATTTCTACTCCTAATTCTTTTTCTGCTGTTTCTATAACACTAGAATTAACTTGCATGATCCCATAATCTTTAGTAGTAGGATTGTGTCCTATTAAGTCTTCATCAAAACCACTTTCTATTTCCATTATTGTTACGTTTATAGCAAACAATTCAAGAAATTCACCCATTGAAAGTGGTTTTGTAGTATCTAATCTCTCTGCACATATATCATATGCCATTTCTATGTGTTTTTTCTCAACACATTTATAATCTTTTTTTGCAATTTCATATACTTTATCTACTGCTGAATCTTTTAATTCCTCAGCAAGTTCAACAGAATAAAGAGCTTTCTTATAAGAAAGCTCTTTATTTTCTTTATATTCTATTTTTCTAGAAAAGCTATCTTCTGATGCTACATCAGGAAGATATAATTGTCTTTCTTGTAATTCAGTTATAGTAACTGCATTTATTGTAGAGGGAAAAAAAGAAAAGACTATCAAATATATCATTACAACAAATAATACTAAGTCTATTATTATCACATAAAGATTTCCTCTCTTTTTGGTTCTAATAAAATCAAGAGATTGTTTCTCTTTTTTCATTGCATATCTAATTCTTTTATTTATACTCATAACATTCCTCCAATTCTACGATTTTTGTAATTTGTTCACAGTTTGAATATCTAATTCCCCTGTTGGTAAAATTCCATTAGCTTCTTGGAATTTTTTAATTGCTTCAACTGTTTCTAAATCAAGTCTCCCATTTACAGGACCTTTGTAATAGCCTTTCTTTTTTAAGGATAATTGGATGTTAGCCAATCTCTCTGACCTTAATAAAGAAATAGTGTTCATCTGTTTTGCTACAGATGAAAAGTCTTTGACAAGTTTTCTATACCTTCTGTTGTATCTTTGTTTCTTTCTATCAGGTATCAGACCTTTTCCAAAGCCTAAATTTTGAACCAAGTTACGTCCTACGGATAACTTAGCCGAGATTGACTTTTGTAAACTTGGTGTCCTAAAACCCATTTTCATGTAATTTTGCCCCCTTTTTATATAGTTTATATATTTATGATACCATACAAAAGGGGGTTCTTGCTCTATCTTCTTATTGCATTTTTTACTATTTCATTTAATATTTCTACTACTCTTTCCATTACTTTCATGATTATCCTCCTCTACCTAGTTGTTATTCAAAATCTACGTTGTCACCGTTGTCATCGCCTTGAGTGTCAACTTCTTTTTCTGTAGTAGCTGCTACTTGAGCATTTTCTTTTTCTTCTGTTTCTTGTTTTTCGAATAATGAAGTGAAATCATTTACTTTACCTTTTACGCCATTTACTTTGTTGTCTATTGCTTCTGTTAGTTTTGTATCTTTGATGTATTGGTCATATATAAATTTACCTACTATTGTACCTATTGCTCCACCTACTAACATTTTAGTAACAGTTATTTTTCTTTTACTTATTTTTTTCATTATCATACTTTTTTCTCCCCTTTTTTAATTATTGTTTTACTTTGCTTCTGTTTTTTGTCTTGATTTCATTTTTTAAGTTGTTTATCTCTCCTTTCATTTTTCTTATTTGTTCATTTTTTTCTCTTATCACCTCCTCTCGTGCTTCTCTTTTTTGTTTCTCTTGATTGTATTTTATTTCTAAGTTAAAGACGTTATCTTTTAAATCTAGAATGTCTTTTCTTTGAGATAGGACTATGCCTGATATACAAATCAGTCCAACACCTTTAACAGCTGTCCTGAAGAACTTCATAATTATCCTCCTTTCTTTTATTAGTCTATTTCACCCTTGATAAGTGATACTGTACTTCGTACAGCTCCAGCTAGACACCCCGCCCCTGCCAGCGTAGCGCCTAGCCCCATAAATGCCAACACTAGAGCTGCTTTTATCTCTACTTTCTTATTTGTAGACATTTACCATTCCTCCTTTCTAATAAGATTCTATATTAGATAACATTGTGCCACTTATTAATAGAAATGTTAAAGCTAAAGCAAAATAATCAGATTTAAATAACACAATGATTCACCTCCTTGAAAAATACATCTTCTTTCATATCCCCTAAACAATCCACCAATTTCGGTATTCTTATCAGGTTATAATTCCATGCTATACATATCTTTGCCAAGTATATATAGCTTTCTTCAGTACGCAATTTTGTGAAATCACGTAGCTTACGAAGTTGACTAAGCTGTACTTCATACAGCTCTTTTTCACCTTTCAATTTTTTAGTATCTCTTTGAAGGTGATTTAAAGAAAGCTTATAGGATTTTATCAATCTAGTTAAATCTCTATCATAGCTTTCCAATTTCAGAAGATATTTTCTTAACTTGAATAATTTTCTAAGTAAGAAAATATTTACCAATAAAAGAATGATAATCATAGACTTACCTCCTTAAAATTTATTGAATCTATTTTTGCTAAATTTTATTAGCTTTAGATTTCTTTGGTTTTCTTCTATTCTGTCAATTTCATCATCTACAATGTCATTTAACTTTGTTTCTGCTAAAAGTCTTTTGTCTTCATGCTCAACATCTTTTTTTATTTCTCGACAAGTTTGAGATAATGAAGAATTTCCATTCATTACCTTTGTTATATTCTTTTTTACATTGACTTTGTATTCTTTTTTCGTATTTAGCCTTATTTTCATTTTATTTATTTTAGTGCTATAATGAAAACAGGAAAGTAGACTAATTAATGCTACTAAAGACAATAAACAAGTCAATATTGTCTTTATTTCCATCATAATTATCCCTCCCAATATTTATTTATTTATTTTTTCAAGTAACGCAAAAAGAAGGATATAGAAACTTTCGTTTCTATATCCTTCTTTCCTTTATGCTTCTGTTTCTTCTGTTTCTTCTTCATCCTCGAAGTCATCTTCATCTTCTTCAACGTCTTCCACGTCTACATCTATTATATTGTTGTCATCATTGTCACTTTTGAAACTCATTGCTGTTTTCACAACTCCTATTGTTCCTACTGCTGCTGTTACTCCATAGGCTACTCCTTTACCTATCTTTTTAACTAAATCTAAAGTTATTTTCATTTCTACATCTCTCCTTTTATTTTTTTAATTTTAGAGAATTCCTCTCTTTTATTCCTTATACAAGAAAAATAAGCACATAAAAAATGTGCTTATTTTATTATTTCATGTCATAGCCAAGTTCCGTTGCCAACTTGGCTAGCTTGTCTAATGTTGTTTGGATATTGTCTGTATCCATGTCAGCTTCAATCCTTTGAAGCTTTCTAATTGTCTTTCTTAAAAGTCTTCTTAATTTTCTTTTTAATATTTTTTGAGCTGCTAAATATAAGCCAGCTCCTGTTACTCCTGCGCCTATTAACGCACTTATTATTGTTGCTATAACTGTTACCATGTTTTTTCCTCCTAATATTTCCTTTTATTACTTATACATAAAAAAACAAAAAAAAGAAAGAGGCGGACTCGAACCCCCAACACATAGTTGTACATAACTACTGCTCTCCCAATTGAGCTATCTTTCTTTTATTACTTATACGAGAAAAAAGAAGGAATTTAAAAAGCCCTCAAGCTTAATTAAGCTTGAGGGCTTTGCTCATAATAAAATCTAAAATAAGGAAAGTTATTATTGGACATTTAAAACATAGGAATTTGGGAGAGTACCTATGTTTTATTTCTTATACAATCCCTCTTTTTTTATCCTCTCTTTCTTTTCTTCTTTTCTTTTTCTCCCAATCAGGAAGTTCTTGTTTGAAGTATTTTACTTGAATTACATCAACTGGATCTTTCCCAAGTGTTATAGTTTTTTTCTTTTTACTTGTTTCTTCCCATTTACTTTTTGTTAATCTTTCTTTGTGCCATTTGTAATCATCTTCTGTTGAATAACAATAAGTTATTACTTTACCACCTGTTAAATAATTTTTATCTAAAGATATTTTTAAAAATCTTTTTTCTATCATATTAAGTTCTAATTCGTTCATATTTACCTCCTATCTAACATATCTTCCACTAATCCAAAATACTTTTTTATTCCATTTTACTTTAAACCAATTATTCTTTTCTTCTAGGAATCTTACTTCAGTTCCTTTATCTAGATATCCTATTGAACGATAATTAGTTCCTGGACCTTTTCTCATATTAAGTCTTGCTGTTGTAGTGACGTAATCTACGTCATCAGTGTATCTGATTAAATAATCCATTGATACAAAACTATCGCCTAGCCATGCCCAGTTTCCTACATAGCCTTTTACGTCTACAATTGCATTTCTATATAGTTTACCACATTTACCAAAGTCTGTGCTTGGTCCTACTCTCATATTTAACACATCTGTGTTTACTACATATTTTTGTTCTCTCGCTTGTTTAATACTATAATTGTTTACATTCATATCCATTATTTTATATTCCTCCTTTTAATTGTAAAAAAAGATAACAGAGATTTCTCTCTGTTATCTATATATTAAAATTCATATTTTAATAAACCTTTTTCTGATGCTCTTGCTATTACATCTAATTCCCAATCATAGAATTTTCTTGCATTTATTGATTTGTTTTTCAACATCCATTTTGCCATTATTTTGTAAACTCTAAATGCTAATTTAAATTGTGCTTTTATCAATTTAAATAGATTTATATCTTCACTTTCTTTCATGCTATCAAACACATTTGCTGTGCTTTCGTTTGTTAATGCTATTACTTCTTTTTCTAAATTATTCATATATTCCTCCTATTTTAAGTCCTGAGACTATTTTTCTTTTATTTCTTATACAACAAAAATAGGAGTTTAAAAAATTATATATGTAAATCTACGATTACAAAGTAATCCTCAGGGTCCAAGCTTTCTATTTCATTTTGGAAATCTTCATAATATTGTTTTGTAGATTCCTCTGTTGAGTCGTCCATGCAGAATATACTCATTTGCCCTGATTCAAACCATTTACCTTTGTTTAATAGAGCATAAGTTCTAAAGTATGTAAAACCTTCTATATAACTTTCTAATGTTGGATATCTCATTGAGAAGAATGGATTATTGCTTGTACCATCTTCTTTTATCTTTTTGTTATCTTCGTAAGTCTTTTTCAAGCATTCAAGATCTTCTTCTGTCACATCTTTTTTCCATATAATATCTTTAATTCTTGCACAAGTCACTGGTTTTCCTTGTTTTACAGGAATAGAATCTGCAAATCTTCCTCCTATTTCATACCAGTCCCATTTTGGATTTGGATTATCAGTAGTATATAATTCTCCATCTACAAGTTTTATATTATATGTATTAAGATATTCTTTAAAGCTTTGTATATGCATCTCGGGAAGTCTAGTGTTTCTGTGGTGTGTTGATACTTTTAAATAATATAAGTATCTTTCACCTAATGTCTTTAATATCTTTTTACCTTCTTTCATTTTGTATGGTTCAACTTCTAATCCTTCTTCAAAAGGCATTAGTAAGTCGCCAACCCAAGAAGATATAGCTACATTTACGGCTACATTTTCTAATTCTTGACCTTCTAAGTCTTTGTAGCTTTCTAATTTAACAATTTCTTGTTTTAATTCTTCTTTTCTTTCTTTAAAATCCTTTCTAGGTATTACTACTCCTACTGCATAATGTGTCATAATATATTTCCTCCCTTTTATTTATTATTTTCTATATTTTTTGTAATCATTTTCTATTTCTGTTAAATATTGTATAGCTGCATTTACTTCTTTATCATCTCCATAATCTAGGTTATAAAGATGAAGTGATAATTTAGAATATGGTTCTACTTTTTCAAACAAAAGATTATATTGGGCTAGGAAAGTACCTTCCCTAACCCAGCCGAACTTCACATTTGGTCTAGTTCTAACATCAATTCTTTTGTTTCTAAAAAGCAGTGTCTTTGTAACTATATCATCTTTATGTACTATTGTTAATTTTGCCATACTATTTTCCCTCTATTTCATCTAAATATTCTATTGCTGCTCTGATTTCATCTTCATCACCAAAATCTAAGTTATCTAGATGTGTTTGTAATAAACTATCTTCTACTTTTTCTATTTTGTTTTCATATTGAGCTAAAAAGCACACATCAGTTGATGCCATTCCAAATGGTGCTGGTTCAAATATTGATTGAAGTTTTTTTCCTCTAAAGAATAATTCCTTTTTTATTTTGTTACCTTCATAAGTTACTACAAATTTAGCCATACTATCTCCTCCTAAGTATTTTTATTTATTTATTTTTCTTTTTATTGCATTCTCTGCTTTACACTCAAATTCGAAAGCAGCCATTTCTCTAAATGACCCTTTCTTAGAAAATAATCTTATTAATTTATATTTAATTAGTTGCATTATCAGTGTAAACATAGTTTTTCTCCTTTTCTTCTTGAATATGCATTTCTTTATCTAGAAACGTACTAGTTGCATATAATAAAATTTCGTCAAAAGCTTGGTCGAAAGCTTTTTCAGATTTTGTAGCTTGTTTCATTTTAAGTACAAACATTTGTTGGATATTTTTTAGCTCTTTACCTGTTTCTTCTCTTATATTAGCTAATTTTTCTGCTAAATCAAGGTCACTTTCACTGCCCCAAAATAATCTTTTTATTAAATTTCTTGAAAGAATTTCTTGTTTTTTGTAAACTTCACCAATTTGACTTTTTGTTTCTTCAATTATTTTTTTTATTTTTTCTTCTTCATATGCTTTAAGTTCTGCATTTTCATCAAATTCGCCATTAAGTTCTAGAGCTTCTGCTTCTTTTTCTGCTTGTTTAAAATTATCTTTGCTTAAATCTCCTACTAAGTTTATTTTGTTATTTTTTGTCATAAAAATTACCTCCTAAATATTGTTTACTTATATAATATTATTTAAAAAGACATGTGGAAAGTATTTTCCACATGTCTTTTATTTTGCTTATTAGATATCCATTAGATCATTACTGTCGTCGTCATCTAATTCGTCGTTGAAATCATTATCGTCGTCTTTTACGTTACCGACTAAGTCAGCAATGTCTCTTTTGAATCTTTCTACACTACGTCTAAGTTCTTCACGTTTCTCCATAAACGCTATTTCCTTGTCTGTAAGTTCTTCGTCGTTTAAAACTTTAATTAAGATTGTGTCGCTTGCTTTGTTTACGTCATGAGTATATTTTACGTAGCTCACGATGCCAGCGCCTATTGTTGTCATACCTATTACTGTACAAACCTTTTTAAACATATTTTGTTCCTCCTTAATTTTTTATATATAAAATAAAAAATAGACATGAGATTTCTCTCATGTCTATTTTTATTTACATCATACCATTCATCATGTTTATATTGTTTATGTCGTTCATTGTTTGTTGTTGCATATTTACTGCTTCTTGACTTGCTCTTATTGCTTCATCATTCATTTGTCTAGCTATTTCTTCATTTTGCATTCTAACTACTTCTTCTTGTCTATTGGCTTCTTGAGCTACTCTGATTGCTTCACTCATTCTAGCTTCTTTTCTAGCTTTCATAGCTTTGTATTCTGCTTTTAAATCATTTGTTTTTGCTACTACTTTTTGTCTATCATTAACAAATTCTATTTCTTCTTCTGTTAACTCTTCATCGTTTGCTAGTTTTAGCATTATATTTTGAGACATTTTTCTTATCTCTCTAGTATACATTGCTGCTCCTACTACTGTTACTGCTCCTACTGCTTTAAGTATTTTTCCAAACATATTGTTCCTCCTGTTTAAAGTCACTTGGACTATTATTTTTATTTTATTTCTTATACAAGAAATAAATGGACGTGAAAATTTCTTTTCACGTCCATTTATGTTAAAAGTTGTGTTTAAATTCTTTGTAAAAACTTCTTTCATTTTTTATTTTTTCAATTGTCTCTCTTTCTTCAGGTGTTAACTTCCAATTTTCACCTCTTTCCAGTTTTATAATTATACTATTTATGTTATCTCTTCTTTGTAGAGAGTAACACAAAAACTGCTTTGTTGCTATCCCAATTGTTGCTAATCCTACTAATTTACATATTCTATCGAACATTATTTCTACCTCCTATTTATTTTTAGAGAATTCCTCTCTTTTATTACTTATACAAATAAAATGGACATATAAAAAATAAAATGGACGTGAAGAAAAATCTCACGTCCATTTTTG
>ERZ808278.99-NODE-99-length-72213-cov-4.121054_pt1 | contig 72213 bp, 71 predicted proteins | sample MGYA00521239_ERZ808278 | MGnify/ENA primary metagenome ERZ808278 (study PRJEB31516, sample SAMN03275600) | gut metagenome | biome: mammalia-associated habitat; material: feces | host: Papio cynocephalus | place: Kenya | collected 2012-07-17 ... | reverse complement strand
AACAAAGCTCAAACTCTGGGAAACCGATAACTATTGTGCTACATATGTAGCATAACTCATCCATATCCAAATATATCTAATTAGGAGGCATTTAGTATGGCATTTAAAACAGTAGACAGTTACAATGAGGCAAGATTCGGTGGATTTTTCCTTCTCCGAAATGACGGAGATTACGCGGATGTAATCTTCATGTATCGTAATCGAGACGACGTGCTTGTTGCCGATACGCATTATATCAAATCCGCAGATTATCAAGGATATGTCCATTGCTGTGGCAAGGGTTGTCCAGCTTGTCAGAAAGGCATTCGAGTTCAGACTAAACTGTTTATCCCGCTCTACAACATTACAGAAGGAAAGATTGAATTCTGGGATAGGACAATGAGATTCGAACCGCAGCTCATGAATGACGTATTCAAGAATTTTGCTAATCCTTCTGAATATGTATTTAGAGTTACACGACACGGCGCAGCGGGTTCTATTGATACAACTTATGAAATCCAGGCAATTTCCAGAAACAACGTGATGTCTTACGCTGACATCCTTGCGTCAAATAATACAACGTCTCCAGAGTATTATAGTGAAGTCTGCAGAGAAGTAGACAGTTTCCATCTTTCTGATATGCTGAATGAGCGAGCAGATAATGTATCTACTCCTTCCACCTCTGCCTACAGTGCAAATTTGCCTGACTATCAGATTAAGCCTAGAGCTGCTGCAACTCAGTATACGAATTCAGAACCTGCGATTGAAATCCCTAATGATTCTGATAGTATGGAGTCATTAGACGATGACGATGTCAGCTTCTAATATCCGCATGCTGTCTAATCGATTGTAAATTTTGCTGTCGCAGCTAAGCGGAGGCCCAGATAAGATAATAAAATAATATCACACCTGTAATCGTTATATAATTTGAGGAGGGCTTCGCACATTCGATAAAATCAATTGTGCGAAGCTTTTCTTATTTTCAAAATAATATGATAGGAGGAAATTAAATTGAGTCTATTTACAAAGTCACAAATGGCTAAGTTCAATGAAGTTGCTGAACGAAGTAAACAGCTCAACAAAGAAAAACCAAAATCTGTCAATGTGTCTACTGTAAACGCCGAACTGAAGTCTATGTCAGATTCAGTACTAGAGTATTTCAAAGATTCACCTGCTATTTGTATTAGAACTGCGGATCAGCTTCACGATTACGTAGACAAATGTATTGAAGCTGGTTACGCTGGTATTGATACAGAGACAACGGGGTTGGATAGACAGAGGGATTATATTGTAGGAGCTTCTCTGTATTATCCTGGAGGTGTTGAATGCTATATTCCGATGAAGCACAAAGTTCCTATTTTCGAAACACCCTACAAGAACCAGATGTCCTACGAAGACGTAACTAAGGAATTCAAACGTTTAGAGAATAGTAGCATACGGCTGATTTTCGCAAACGCCGATTACGACTTGGCAATGATCTATAAAGATCTCAAAGTGGATTTCAATGATAGATTCTATTATGATGTCATTCTCGCTTGGCGTTGCCTGAAAGAGAACGAATTACATAATGACTTGAAATTTCTCTACAACAAGTACGTGTTGAAAGGAAAGGGTGATCCGAAGCGATTCAGTGATTTCTTTTCAGTTAAGCTATTTCCATATTCTGATCCAGAAGTTGCTAAATTGTATGCAGCAAATGATGCGAAGATCACCCTTGACTTGTTTAGATGGCAGCTTCCTTATGTAACCGAAACTCATCCTAAGTGCAAAAAAGCACATCTGGAAGCTATTTCTAGGCTTGTTTGGAACATTGAATTTCCGCTTGTAAAAGTTTGCCAGAACATGTTTAGACGAGGATCTTACATTGATGATAGTATTGCAAGTGTTTTGAAGAAGCGATATAGAGATGAATACAACGTAGAAGTAGCTAAACTTCAGGACATGGTTCAGAAAATCATTGATGATAGCAATATCGCGTATTCTGGTAAACGTCCATTTACACGCGGTGTCGATTTCAACCCGTCATCTCCTCCGCAAGTTAAGTATTTAATCTACGATTTACTGCAGATTCCTAAGGGGTCGTCATCTGGAACAGGTAAAGAAATTCTAAACGAACTTAATTTACCTGTAACAAATCAGATATTGAAAGTGAGATCTCTATCTGTACTTATCAATACATTCGTAGAGAAGCTGCCAGCAGCTGCAAGCTTAGATCATAGAATTCATGGTCAGTTCAAGCAAACCGGAGCGGCATGCATTGTAGGTAATAGCATAATTCCTACAAAGTCTGGGTACTACACGATAAAAGAACTTTGTAGCGATGCGGATAATGTATCTGACGGCGTCTTCAATGAAGTAAACAACGTACAAATATTTAATATGGATCAATCTTTAGAAAGCGCAAGCCACTGGGTTAAATATACGGATGTAGATACTGTTAAAATTACCACAGAACTTGGGCTTGTTATTGAAGGCACACCTAATCATCCAATAATGGTAAGTAAATATACTGAAGCAGATAAAGCGAAGTATTTGATGTACTGCTACAAGGGTGAATATCCAAGACTTTCAAAGATGTGGGAGGGTCGAAGATTCAAACGACTTGATGAGCTGTCGGTTGGAGACTTGATAGAAGTGCCTTGTAACTATTCATTTAATACTGAATATGTACCTACAAATCTCACTGTTGTATCTTCTCGCAATAGTAGATTTCATGATGTAACTATGCCAAGCCTATATGACGAATTATTTGCAGAATTCTTAGGTATGTATCACGCAGATGGTTCATCTTGTCTTAGAGATGGAACATATACAATAACGCTATCAAATGATGATCCAGACGTATACACTAGATTTGAATTCTTGGCACGAAAATTGTTTAATTTACCAATAAGCCAGTACACAAAACAGCGCGAATTGAACGAAATAGATAGTTACATAAACTGTATTCAGATCAAGCAGATCGACAGCATACTGTGTAAATGTATTAGAAACAAACGAATTCCTAAACAAATTTGGCACTCTCCTGTTTCTGTTATAAATTCGTATATTCGAGGAATGACGCTGGACTCTACCATATACCTAGATGAAACTGGCCGAGCTAGCTTCGAACTTTCTATCATAAACGAAGCGGATGCTAGATTTGTGCAGCAGCATTTGTTGTCTCAAGGTATATATAGTCATATAGGCTATAATGTTCAAGGAGTACGAGATCAGTTTCTATGCCTTTGCTTCAACGCAGATAATTACATGCTGTTTAGAGACAAAATAGGATTCATTGAAACTAAAAAGATAAGAGACACTAAGCCATGCTTTCATAATCAATATTGGCATAGGCGCGTAGGAAACTCAATATATGTGAAAATAGCTAGAATCGAAACAAGCCGTAACGACGTATATGATTTTACTGTGCCAGAAAGCCATTCATTTATTAGCAATGGTATGATAAGTCACAATACAGGCAGACTGTCTTGTGCCGAGCCTAAACATGATAAATCAGATTGGGCTCGTAAAATCGAGTTAATTCAGGGAAGGGCAGCAGCTTAACGCTGTGAGATAACCCTGAGCCAAGGCTCTCATATATCTACTTAGGAGGTACATGATATGAGAAAAATTCAATTCAACGAAGCAACTATCAATGAAATAAAGAACTTCATAGAATCTGGTCACACAATGGATGAAACATGCAATAGGTTCACTCTCAAATATGATACATTGAAACGTGTTATGTTTGAGAATAATCTAAAGCCATATAGATCTGATAAATCTCATCTTATCATATTTACTCGAGATGAAGAAAACACTGTATGTAAACTATATTCTACAACTTGCATGACAATGAAAGATATCTGCAAAGAGGTAAAGCTTTCTGACTATGCTGTTCAGAAAATATTGTCAGATAATTTTTCTGAGAAATATAGAAATGAAAGGAAAGCAAAACTTTACAGACTGTCTAGACGATGCGAAAATAGTCCACGGTTTCAGAAATATGGAGCAGACTCTTCTCAGTGGGTCGGAGGAATTGTAGACGATGGCAATGGATATGATATGATCAAAAAACCTGAGTGGTACACAGGTCGCAAGGGTTCTGATTATGTCTTTCTACATACAGTTGTGATGTGTGAGCACTTAGGTTTAACTGAACTACCTAAGGGGTATGTAGTACATCATATCGACGGAAACAAGAAAAACAACACAATTGATAATTTAGCATTGATGACTGTGTCAGGACACAGTAAGTTGCATTCGTTGATGAAGAATCTGTGCAAGGTGCAGAGACTATCCGAACAGGAGTAAGCGAAAGCTGAAATGCTGGACAATGGTTGTGTATGACATCCATCATCTTTATTAGTTATACAAGCCATCGAAGATATAGTCCACAAATAATTGAATCTGATGAATATCCCGTCGCATGCGGTGGATATTCGACATATGTTTAGAGCAACACCTCAGAAAGATTACACAGTCGAATCTGAAGTAGCTGATAACGAAGTATCATTCGTTATTGATAATGGACACGAATTACAAACATCTCAAGGGTATAAACCCGTAGTAGATATTGTTCCTGGAGATGTTGTAATGTTTGATGATAAGGAGGTATCAAGTTTAGTTGTCAAAGAAGTTGAAATTAAGGGTACGTCAACCCGAGTACGTTTTGATGTCATCTGACTACAGTTAAGTGCTGGCGGTAGTAAAACTCTACTAAGTCATTGGAAGCTTTATTTGAATATATCAAGTATGCTGACACATATTATATATAATTTGGTTCGCAAATAAAGCCAACAAAGAGCAAGATTTCGGTCGTGTAAAGAGACTATAGAAAGCTAAAAATCTGCACTTGAAGAAATTCATAAATGATTTGTCAGTATCAGGCAGGTTGAGATAACCAAGTGAGTATAGTACAGCTCAAGCGAGTTAGCATCTATATGATATTAGTATAGAGTAAGTCTATTAAATGGAAACGTAGAGGTTCATATACATTGGTGATAGATGTATTTGTTCAAGAGATAGTCCGATACCTGTGGTGACACAGGAAGTGTTTAGCGCACACATTATACAAAGCAGCAGGAACCAAAAATCTGTGCATACGTGGGTAATATCAAAGAACTTTGCGAAGGTTTCGCAAACGGAAAAGATGCTTATGCAATGATCGCAGCTGTTTCCTTCAACAAGTCTTATGAGGAGTGCTTAGAGTTTCATCCTGTAACGCATGAGTACCAGCCAGAAGGGAAAGCAAGAAGAACTGAGTCGAAATCTGTGCTCCTGGGCGTGCTCTACGGACGTTCCATTCCATCTATTGCTGATCAGTTATACGGCAAGCGAGATGATATGACAGATGAGCAGAAGCAGAAAGCAGCTCAGAAAGTGTTTGACGCAGTAATGGGAGCTTTTCCAGGATTGAAAAATCTAATGGTAGGGTCTCAGGACTTTGCAAGAAAACATGGATACACAGAAACAATTCTTGGCAGAAGACGTCATATTCCTGACATGCAACTGCCGGAATTTGAATTCAAAGCGATGAAAGGCTATGTTAATCCTGATATTGACCCAACAGATATCACTACACTTGAAAACAAGGATGAAATCCCTGAACGAATTGTAAACGAGCTTTACAAAGAATTCAAGAAGTATAAGTACTACGGTCAAATCGCAAAGAGAACAAAACAGTTATATGAGGAGGAGCACATTAGGGTGATAAATAACAGACCTAAGATAAATGATGCAACTCGTCAGTGTGTCAACTGTGTTGACTTTGATACTGAGATTCTAACAACCGCCGGATTCAAAAGATATGACGAAATATCTGCACATGATACAATTATTTCGTACAACTTAGCTAGAGACTGCTTAGAAGAGGATGAAATTGAAGCTATTCATATCAATGATAGAGATGTCGAAGGGTACGAATTCAACTCTCCTGAATTATCTTGTGTGTGCACAGATAATCATAGATGGGTTATTCAGAACTCTCTATATGAAAAGCCTGAAATAATGACAGCTAAAGAATATGTTCAAGATTGCGGTTGTCATTTTCCTATCCTAGCTTCGGCTGGTTCTGAATTGTCTGGATCGTTTGGTGATTATTCCCAAGATGAATTCGGCGTATTGTCTTATCTATTGTATTACAATGCAACAGAAACAACCGAAGATAAGGTTACGTGGCTTACATTTACATTAAGCAGTAAAGAAAGCAAAAAATCATTGAATACACTTATTCAGTATCTAGATAACGCTGAGTTTGATTATCAGGTAAATAGTCTGGATATGGATCCAGCAGTTATCGAAGTAAAGATTGTACTCAACACTTTCTTATTTGATGTATACGCCAGTCTAATAGAGAACAAGCTTACAAACGAATTTGTAAGCTCGCTGTCGAGTGAACAAGCTTTACAGATGTGGTGGACATTTGCATACATTGAAAACCCTGATTTAAAGTTAGATGAGGATATCACAATCATCTTTGACAGTGCAAACGACGCAGACGTGTTTCAGCATCTTTGTTATAGAGCTGGGCATTTCAGCAGATGTGTTCCTCTAAAAGATATGATTGACGACGTAGAAGAACTCTATATCGAAGACAGAATCCAGAAACCTTCAAATAGTCAATACGTAGTTACTACATATCAGCACAATATCGTGAATATGTGGGACAAACGATTTGTGAAGCGCACAACACTGCATGGCTGCTGGTGTGTAACAACTAACAACGGAACGTGGGTTGCCAGACGTCACGGTTCTGTATTCCTTACCGGTAATTCTATAATTCAAGGAAGCGCAGCGGAACTTACGAAGATGGCTATTTTGAAGCTTGAAAATAATAAAGAATGGCAGAGAATTGGTGGCAGATTATTGGTACCGATCCATGATGAATTGCTGACTGAAGTTCCTGCTCGATACGCTGAAGAAGGTGCAAAGATCTTATCAGATTCAATGTGCGGAGCTGCTGATTTCATGCCATTCCCGATTACTTGCGACGTTGAAACTACCTATCGGTGGTATGGTATGGAATATCCTTGCCCATATAAAAAACCAGAATCTATAGACACCTATGACGAAGATGAGATCAAATGGATTCAATATCATTTAAGAGAAGCAGAATATTTGCTACCTGTTCTAAAGGATGAAAATGGTGAAAAACCTAGAGGAGATGCAGCTAAAGGTGTAAACGGCATTAGAACACCTGAGATGGAATCTGCAATTGATGATTATATTAAGGCTCGACATATTCTGAGAGATGATTTCATTGATGCTATCGACAAGGAGGTAGACCTCGGAGGATAAACATAGAGTGCTACAGTATTTGAAAAGATCAACGGGACATTACTATTAGAAACTTTATAAGCTTATATACATAGTTATGGAGCACTTTGAAACATCTAAAATCGTTAAATATTACTGTGAACAATTTACACAATATCCAAAAGCAAGGAGTATCAAAAATGAAGTTTACTGTAAGCACAAAGCCATTTTCAGATGGTCTAAATCTTGCAATCGTCAATTCTAATGTATCTAAATTCAGCCAAAAGAGTAATATCGCTCAAGTATCAGTGAGAAATGGATTGCTTGTAGTTAATCTGGAATGTGACAATGTCAAAACCGAAATTAGATTCAAGGGCGGAGTAGTCGAAGCCGATAATAGTATCGCAACTGTAAGCTGCTTGGTGTTGAAACAGCTTGTATCTACACTAGATTCGGCTGTAACTACTGTAGAATTTGACGAAAATGGGCTCATTCTTATTTCTGGAAGATCTAGATTTGTTCTACCTGATATTATTAAGAATACTGATATGGAGCTTGACAAACCGGATATGGATATGACTCATCTAGTAGCTACTCCTGTTCCTGTAGATAAAGCAAATTGGAAGTTTGTCGACGATCATCAGATGTTTGCTCTCAGCATGTCATTTGTCAATCCGATTTATACGAGATGCTGGGTAGGTGCAGATTCTGATGTGCTTGTTGGCGATATGGACAACAGCATCTTTACTCATTCTAATAAGGGCACGCTGGGTGAGACCTGTCTCTTGAGAACGGATATCATTAACATGTTTGTAACTCTTCCGGAAGGCGCTACTATTGGAAAACTTCCGAACAGCTATATTGTTCATACTAACACAGATGCCTATGATATGTATTCTGAAGTAGTACCAGAGCATGAAGATGATCCAGCTTTTGGTAGCTACAATTCTGAGATCATTATGGACATGATGCAGAAGGATATGGACAATGCGATCAAAGTGAACACATCTGCAATTCTCAAGGCGATCAATCAGTCAGATTTGCTGTCCACCGAGGACAAGTCTAGCAAAGCACTTTTCATTGATGTAGATGAGTCTGTGTTGACTGTAGCCGATGATAATGTTGATTGTAAAGTAGATGTCGAAGGTAGTCCTTCTATCAAGTACAGTATCAAAATGAAAGCTCCTAGCTTCAAATCGGCTATTGCCAACATTGACAGTGACTCTGTTTATATTGCGCCTGTTACTAATGATGAGAGTGATGAACTTGTGGGATTGAGGATGTGGACTGACAACATGTCTATTTTAGTCGCAGGAGCTGATCAGTAATGGCTTTTAGATCGGCATCGGCTATTCGTGCATCTAGATTTAATTCTTCTACAAGCTGTAACTTTTTAGAAGATTATGAAGATTACATAGAGAAGAAATCTGAATCAAGAAATAAGAGAGTGCCAAGTAAGACATTTGCGCCTTCGTCGTTCAGATGTATGCGAAAAAGCTGGTTCAGGCTTAGAGGGGTTGAACCAGATAAAGATAAAAAAGCCGATGTTCTGTTAGACTTCACAGCTGATATAGGTACAGCATGTCATAGAGTGATTCAGTCAAACCTTTCCGATATGCTAAAAGAGAATTGGGTGTCTGTTGAGAGTTTCTTAGCAGACACTCATAATTCTCATCAATATCAGCTAACAGCGTCTGAAGATAGCTTAGAGACAAAAGTCGAGTTTTTCGATGTTCCTATCAGATTCGCCGTTGACGGCATCATTAAGTTACATAATGATTACTATCTACTGGAAATCAAAACAAGCGAGTTCATGTCATTTAATAACTTGACTCAATGGAAATCAGAACATGAAGATCAAGTCAAATGTTACATGACGTTATTAGGATTGAAACATTGTTTATTTCTATATCAAGATAGGCAGTATGGATCATTAAAATGTTATGAACTTACTCTGTCAGATAGAGATAAACAAGAAGTAGAAAACAAGTTCAACGTTGTGATGACTTGCGTTGAAACTTGCACTGCGCCCGAACGTCTTCCCAAGGGGGATAAGTGGTGCTCTATGTGTGAATACAAAAAATCATGCGAAAACTGGGGGTGAACATATTGCCATCGTTAGCTGTAAAATATAGACCAGCAACATTTTCAGACCTAACTGAACAATCAACAACATGTGAGATATTAGAAAATATCACAAACGCGGATCCAATTCCAGTACGTAACTTCTTGTTTGTAGGTCCCGCAGGGTGTGGCAAAGCCCAACCCATGTATAGCAAAATATTGACACCGTCAGGTTGGATAACAATGAGAGATGTTAAGATTGGTACATTGGTTTATACCGGACGAGGCAATGTTGCTAAAGTATCTGGAATATATTTTCAATGCGTTAGACCCATATACGAAATTCAATTAGAAGACGATTCAAAAATTCGAGTGGCTGATAATCATCTAAACGTAGTGATAAGCGATAGGTATCAGACTGAAGAGGTAATCACTACGCTAGATGTATTGAACCGCATTGAATTAGGTGAAGTTTTTACAATTCCGAATGCAGTTATTTCGGAACTTTCTGATTCTGTCAATCACTTCGGAACAGGAAGACAAATTGTTTCTGTCAATTATATCGAAAACGACGCATGTCAATGTATAATGATAGATCACCCTGATCATACCTATGTGTCTGATGACTATATCTTAACGCATAATACAACGCTTGGGCGTGCATTAGCTCATAAGCTAAATCATAATGATTCTAACATAATTGAAGTAGATGCAGCGTCTAATAATGGTGTAGACAGTGTTCGTCAGCTTATTTCTCAGATGCAAACATATCCAGTAGGAAGTAAGTATAAAATTTTTATACTAGATGAATGTCACGCATTTAGCCAAGCAGCTTGGCAGACATTTTTGAAAATTCTAGAAGATGTTCCTGCAAATACTATCAATGTATTTTGTACAACAAATCCAGAAAAGATTCCAGCAACAATTTTATCTCGTGTTCAAACATTTCAGTTATCAAAGATAAGCTTAACTGGTATCACCAATCGTCTTAAATATGTATTAGATAGCGAAATATCTGAGGGCAGAAATATCAAGTATGATATGGACGCAATCGGCTACATTGCAAAGCTTGCCAACGGAGGTATGAGAGATGCGTTGACGCTATTAGATAAAGCTTTAACATATAGCAATGATATTTCTCTTGAAAACATATCTAAGTCTTTGAATATCCCGAATTATGACGATTATTTTGATTTGTTGAATGCGTGCGCAAAGAAAGATAACGTCAAGATTACACAGATTGTAAACAATGTATATAATTCTGGCGTAAATTTTGTCAGCTGGTTCACAGGATTTCATTCGTTCATTGTGAATATCATGAAATACATCTTCTTACAAGATATCAAAGAAACAATGATACCTGCTTACTACGAAGATAAAATATCTCATTACAATATTAAACACTCTGCAGTTTGTCTTAAACTCGCAAACAAGGTATTGAAGCTGAACAACGAATTGAAAACTGCTGTATACTTACAAGAAACTGCGTTGACATATCTTTGTTCCTGAGGTGAAACATGAATCTAACAGATGTCCAAAGCCAATTTTCGTCTGAAATATCAAGTATGGAAACCTGGTGTAGTGAGTTATATGCTACAATGTTTTCCGAATACTTCAAAGATCATCGAATTCTTGCAAACAAACTTAGATCGCAAACTGCTCCAATTTCTGATAGTCAGCTTGAGTGGATATTGACTCAAGTGCCGTTGAATCTATTTGATGCTGCTGAGAAGCTATCGACATTAAGAACTAGATATGAAGTGATAAAACTATCCTCTAAAGAGAAAGAATATGACGCATATAAGCAGTCTTCAGAAACTACGGAAGCTAAGCGCCGAGAGGAAGCTGCTGTATTAACCACTGATGATAAGATTCTACTTGTAGCTCTTGAAAATGTGCTTAACCGAGTAGACAAAGAAATGTCATATTCTAGAGAATTGATAATGTCAGCAAAGAAGATATATGACAGCCGTAAGCAGACAGAACGATCTAATCCTGTATCAGAAGTAAGCACAAAGACTGATGAATTACCGGAGTATTATTCAGCAACAATGTCCGGAAGATATGCGTGAGGTGGAACATGTCAGCATATGATGATATCATAAACAGAAAGAAAAAAGAATGGGCAGCCGAAGATTTAATGGATGGAGCCAAGCATTCTAGAGGCAAAAAGATTCCATTTTCTTCTCCTCTGATGAACTGGGCTACTTACGGAGGTATTCCAAGAGATAAAATCACAGAATTCTTTGGTGAGCCTTCGGGAGGTAAGTCGACTTCTGCTGTTGATATTTGCAAAAATGCTTATCCAATCTTCAAAGAAGAGCATGAAGCTAGGATGAATGAGCTACGTGAGATTGTAAAGACAGGTAATAAGTCTGCAGCGAGTGAGCTAGAGGATTTAGAAGAAACCGGCCCAAAGAAAATCCTATATATCGATTTAGAGCATTCATTTGATAGTGCGTGGGCAGATACAATTGGTATCAAGCCAGATGAGATTGAAATCATGCAGCCGCCGGATGTTGTCGCTGAGGATATTCTACAGACTGTTCAGGATTTAATCAGCACAGGTGAAGTTGGTTTAGTTGTACTAGATTCAATTCCTTCATTAGTACCTAGAGCTGAACTTGAGAAGAAATATGGAGAGCGGACTGTAGCATCACTAGCAGGTTTATTAACCATTTTCTTCAGAAAAATTGTACCTATGTTAACTAGATATGGGTGTACACTTATCTTTATCAATCAGATTCGACAGAACATGGATAACCCATATGTAGTTAAGACGCCAGGAGGAGAAGCTCCTAAGTTCTATGCATCTCTTCGTATCTTATTCCAGATTGGTCAGCCTGTTGACTTCTTAGGAAATGAACTTCCGAAGAGTTCTGAAAATCCTGCAGGTTATATTGTTAATGCAAAGATATCAAAGCAGAAGAGTGCGCCTAACGACAGAAGAAACGCTTCATACTTCTTGATGTGTCAATCAGGTATTCGTGAGGACATGGATTTCGCAAATCTTGCAATGAAGAAATATGGAATTATTCGCAAGGGTGGAGCTTGGTTCGGATTTGTAGATCCTTATACAGGTGAAGCTCTAGAGGAAGATGGTAAGATTGTAAAGGTAAATGGTATGACTAAAGTCTATGAATACTTAAAAGGTAATCAATCCTACTATCAGAAGCTAAAGAAATATATCATTGATGATATCAATGGAACGGATGAAGAAGTTTTGAGGGAAGCTGAATCCGATTTAATTTGATGTAATCGACATAGCGCTCATTTTGAGCGCTATACTTGTGTTTGAATCGTTAATCTATCTATATAATCGGTATCCGATATGAGAGAGTGATTTTGTGAGTACTAAGGATTTCTCTAGTATACAAGAAACAAATATTGCGAATTATTTGAATTGGGCTGTTGTATCTGGTAGTGGAGCCAGACCATTTCATAAGGGGGATGTTTATTCTGCTGCCTGGTTAGGTGAATGTAAAACTAGAATGAAGTCATCTACAACAGTTATTATCTATTTATCTCATCTATTAAAAATATCGAATGAAGCTATGTTCAATCGAAAGAATTCTGTCTTATTTGTAGATGATGGCAGCCAACAGGTGTCGTCTACTTGGGCAGTATTCTACCCACAGTCAATATTTCCTATATCTAGATCGGTTTGTTGTGTTAAGGTAAATAATCAGGTAAATGTAAATGATAAGACAGTTACATTCGAGCACAGTAAGCTGAAATCGTTATATGAAGTACTAATCAAAAAATTTGAGCATATTGTATTTGTGATAAATTGGAAGGACAAACAAATCTGCTTAGCTCCAATATCTGAATTCAAATACATATCTGAGGTAGTTAAATGAAGTCTATTCAAGATACAGGAAAAGAAATATTGTCTAAACATCCTTGCAAGCTGTATGTGTTTACAGGTGAAGAATATGGAATAAAACAACGATATTTAGATATCTTATCTACAGTATATTCTAGAACCGCAACTTACGATCATGTATCTGATATAATTACAATGTGTCAAACAAAACGAATAATTCCCTTACCACCCACTTTGTATATTGTTAGATACGACGAAGATTTTATCAAGACTCTTAATGACAAATCTGAAATTCAAATGAAGCGGCTGAATTTATCTGGAACGCTTGTTTTGGTATATGAAGATAAGAAGCAAAGTGATAAAATTGAAAAGTATTTACCATCGTATACAACATGTATTGATAAAGTAGACAATAGATTCATTGTAAAGTATCTAGGGCAAGATTATCCAAACATTCCAGAACGGGTTTGCCAGTATATCTGTGACATATGCAATAACTACGGTCAAGCTAACACATTTGCAAAAAGCTTATCCACGTTGCCAGACAATCGGCTATCTGCACTGTCTAAAGCTAATGTGCAAAACATAATTGGATATTCTACACAATCTACAGATAGTTTAATAAAATCTGGTGTAGCTGCTAGAGATGTTCCTTACTTACTAAAAGTTTTAGATATCTACGAAGGTGACTATAACAATGTATTCTATGATATACTATCTACTATGATTGACTTAGACAAGCTTAAAACTAATCCCTATTTTGACTGCGAAGCAAAGCCGTATAGCAAGGGTTGGTCTGGACCAGACATCTACAACATGTTTGTATTAACTTACGATACACTAAAGCTCTCAAGGAGTTATAGCTTGTTTGATGTGAAAGAGTTAATCATATCTTTGATATCAAACTTAGCATTCAGTCCTATTCCTAGTCCTGGAGGTTACAGATGATTTTTCAAAGTCAGAAATCTCAGATTGATCAACTATCCGAATTTGCAAAATCTGGTTGTCACAGTGTTTTGATTCATGGACCTAAGGGCTCAGGAAAAACATATCTAGCTAAACAGTATTCAGATATGCTCAATATTTCAGATATCCAAGTAATAAAATGTGATGTATCTAATATAAGAGGATCAATTGACAGTTGCATTTCGTTGAAATCTAATGTTGTACTATGCTTAGAAAACTTAGATACTGCTGTGCCTGCTGCGTCATATGCACTCTTAAAATTTTTAGAGGAGCCTTTACCTAATGTGTATATTGTAGTGACATGCAGAAACGTTGAAAAAGTTCCTGATACCATATTGAGCCGATCTGTAGTTATTACTTGTAGTGCTCCTACAGATTCTGATATATCTAAGTATGCTGAATCTGAGAATATTTCTAGGTATTCATCACTTAGGCATACAGATATTTGGAAAGCAGTTAAATCCTTTTCCGATGCTAAGCTGATACTTGGGATGTCGTCCGACCAGATAAACTATTTTTGTCAGATAGATTCCTTGATGACGTTTAATGATTCTGTGTCTAATATCGTTTGGACACTAGGGCATTATTCAGATAACACAGAAACTCCTATTCAGTTCGTTCTACAATACATAATGATAAAAACAACTTCTAGAACAATAAAGCGAAGTGCAATGGAATGCATCAAAGATCTAACTTTGGGCAGAGTATCTACGCACGCTGCGTTATCTAGGTTTGCATTTGAGGCTAAGTATGTCGAATGACCTTCAATATAAGTCAATAAACGGGACAGACTACTATGCGTGCTCAGATGGACGCATTTACTACAAATGTGGATTAGACAATGACTGCTCAAAGCTTCATGAAAGATTACATGTTGACAGCTACCTGAAAGTTACTAAGCCATTCTATGCTAGAGGTAGTAACTACGTTCACAGAGTAATTGCAATCACGTTTTTAAGCTATCCAAAGGATTACTACGACAAGCACTATGCAATAGATCACATTGACGGAAACCGGCTCAATAACAAACTAGACAATTTGGAATGGATAACACCAGCTGAGAACGTCAAACGTGCTAGATCCCAAAGCTATAAAAATATGAATGTAATATGTGTAGAAGATGACAAGCGATTCAATACAATATCTGAAGCTTCAAAATACTACAATATCCGATATTACAGCGTTTATGGGTCTTGTATTACAGTAAGAGCAATTCACGGTAAGACATTTGCGTTTCATAAATAAATCAGATCGTTAAATAATGCACAATACATATGAAGCACGACGAAATTTACAGGAGGTACTATGGATAGATATTATTTTAGCGGATCACTCACGCAAGCTATGCATGACTATTTGATTGCAATGCCAAATTTCAAACCGCTTGACATTTTGATCTCGCAGCTTGACAAGCGTGCAATTAAAAAAACTATTCAATGGAAAAGAGAAGGATTCTGCAGGTCTCTATTTATTGATAGCGGCGCATACTCAATTCATACTGGAAAAGCAAAAGTTACGGTAGACGAATATATCGATTATTTGAATTCTATTGACGATGATATTGATGTATGTGCACAGCTTGATACTATTCCGGGTCATTTTGGTAAGACAAAGAACAAAGAAGATTATGAAGAATCTGCTAAGAAGAGCTGGGAGAATTTCTTGTATATGCGAACAAAGCTTAAATCTCCACATAAGCTCATGCCTGTTTATCATCAAGGTGAAGATTTTTCTGCGTTAGCCAATATGTTATCTTGGCGAGACGAGAATGGAAATCAGCTAGACTACGTTGGAATTTCACCGTCCAACGATAGAAGCGTCAAGATGAAAGATGTATATCTTAAGGAGGTAGAAGAGTTCATTGCACGTTCTGATAATCCAGATGTTAAAACTCATTTATACGGTTATACTTCGATGCAGGGTCTTAGCAAGTATAAATGTTATTCATGCGATAGCATCTCTCATAGACACATTTCAGGCTACTGCAAGATCCTAGTTCCAGAATTCGGAGTAATTTCAGTATCACAGAGATCTAGAAACTCAAAAACAAAATCAAACATGAGTTTTTTAGACACTGCAGATGAGTACAATAAGAAAAAAGTGGAGGATTATGTCAACAATCTAGGCTTTACTTTAGATGAGGTAGTTGCATCTTCTTCTGTTCGCGTAGCAATTACTATGCATGCAATTCGTGATATGCTTGATGACAAGTATGTATACAGGACTGAAAACGTTTTGAGACCTAAGAAATTATTTAGTTTTCAGAAGTGAGGAACGTCTTAATGAGTCTAAAAGATAGTGGTAATAGAACAAATTTTGAATCTGGCGCAGTGCGCGAGGTACTGCAAGATAACGGTAGATGTGATTTGATGCCTTTAGGTGTAATCGCAAAGTTATTTAAAGATGACATCATCACAATGCATGTCTTAGAAGCGATCGACGCTTACATCTATACAGGAAATACAAACATGCTGTATGATGTCATCAGTGAGTTCATATTTAATGATAAACCCTCTTGTTTGCTAGATGTATCTAAGCATTACAAAGAAGCTTTGGCTAAGTATCCGGAGCGAAACTGGGAGAGAGGTCTACCGTCTCATTCATTTATTGATTCTGGTGTACGTCATCTATTGAAATATCTACGAGGCGACGAAGATGAACCGCACGGTAGGGCATTTCTTTGGAATATGCTAGGATTACTTTGGAACGATATACATCATCCTGAATTAGTAGATTTACCTTTTGTATCTACTCTAACATTTCCGAATAGATATGTGTCTGCTGTTGGTGAAGATGATGCTGTGATATCATACTGTGACAATTCTGTATCTACTACGACACGCGACAATATATAACCTATCATAATTATGATATTGAGCTATAGGAGGATGTTGTAAAATGGCACTGATTGAAAAATCTGATATGACTACATTGAAATCAAGTTCAGAGGTAGCAGAAGTAGCAAAGTCTGCAAAAATGCTACTAGAGGAAATGTCCGTTGCATCATTGATAAATGAAGCGGCAAATACTGGTAACAACGAAGTATATTGTACACGTAATCTGTCGTCTGTCATCAAAGATAAATTAGTTTCCATGGGGTACACGATTGAAGCTGTGCCTGAGGCAATTCCTATGCAATACTGTTACTTGATTAAGTGGTGATTTCATGGACAATAAATTTGCGTTAGTCTTATGCAAACAATCTGAACTTGTAGGATATCGAAGAGTTTTCAGCGAGGCTGAAATTTCGCCTGTGCTTTCTATTCATGTTCCTCATGAATACTACAACTATTCGATGTATGAAATATCTCAAGTGTCATCTCCTAAGTATGAAATAGACATTCCGACATATGTTAGGTGTACCTGTTCTCCTGCTTGGGTAGACATTAGAACAGGTGGATTAGATATTACACCAGGCCAGCATGATTATGTCATTAGATACTACGATCCTGCTGCAAAGTCTTATATCTGTGCGTATTTCGGATATATTATACAGACTGAACAAACTGATAAGTCATATCTCTATATGAATAGATGACGCTTATTGGAGGTCATTAAATGAACTACATATATGGATCTAAGTTATTTAGGTCGAGTTCTCGCAAAGAACATATAAAAGCTAATATGTCTAATCCAATCAACACTGAGCTAGTAACTCAGCTCAGCAACATGATTGACAGTGTAGACGACGATACGAATATGATTGAGCCTGCGGTTGATGATACGCTAGAGAACAGCGATTCAACTTCAGACGACACTCGTACAATTGCTGACGAAGATATTGATCAGACTTCTTTTGCTGGTGAAGGCGAATCTAGCACTAAATTAGATTCTGCAGATCCTTCGGAAGTCATTGAACCTCAGTCTGATATTGCAGATTCAAGAGAGTCAACTATTTCAGATACATCTGACGATGCAACAGAGCTTGAAACTGTATTGAATACCAATTTAAATACTCAGGGAGTACTCCGTTGTACTGAAAAAGATGATGAACTTTGGGTATATTACAACGACGATATAAATATAAGCAAGATATTACCTGATATTATGGACGAGATTGATAATAGCAGTATTACAGATTTATCATTTAGCCGAATCGCACGATCTAATAATGCTATCGTTTTCGACAGAAAATGAGGAATTACTACCCGCTTCCAATAACAGAGGAGCTTGATTTTCATTATCTGCTTACGCTGATGCCGGTGTTAAAAGACCTACCGGAATATGCTAATTTACCAGAATTATTTTCCATTGTAGGGTATGCTAAACTCGTAGATCTTTGCAGATATGCTGGAGGTGAAACAATAGTTATTCCTACACTAGCAGAATTGAGTAAATCTGTAAATGCTATTCAATGGTTCTACGATGTGCATATCAAAAAATGTAAACACGACTATGAGATACCTTCTATATATGTAGAAGAGGTATCAAAGATAAAAACCGAATTTGATAAAAACATTTGATGTTAGAACATATAAAAACACGAATTGAAGCTAGAAACAAGAAAAATGCGTTTAAATCATTTTCAGCTTTCTATAATGATTATGTTTGGAGAATGCAAGATGCACAGATAGCTTCTGAATTTGAGTATCTGATATCAAACAATCGATTAGATCCGTTATCATTAGATAAATTGATTCAAGCTGAAATGAATAGGACGGTGATATAACTTGATAACAGCAACAGAACTTCAACAAAGTTATATCAATTTATATAAACAACTTAGAGATTACTTGTGGCCATTCAATATAATCGAATTGATTGCCGAACTAGAGGTTGAATGTTATTCATCATTCCCACAAGTAAATAAGCTACGAAACATATTCAATAGACTGAAACGAGAAATCTTTTCGGAATATATATCTGATGATGCTGAATACGATATGCTGAAAACTGCTTTCACCAAGTTTGATTCAACATTATCGGAAGCAAAAGATTTCCAGGATATATATACAAAATTACCTTCAGTACGTGAGGTGACCCCACTTGAAAATAAGTAAGAAGATTGAATCCTGCGATAATTGCAATGCTATGATGAATAACAAAGATGTAGCTATCTGCAAGATTAAAGAAGCTATCGAACAGCTTGCTATCTGCTGTGAGGACGATGAAATCGCAAGAGACTCTATCGCTAATTTGAGCGTTGTCTTGTTTGACTTGCAAAAATAACATATCACCTAGGAGGTAGAATATTTTGAAAGACCTCAAAACTGTTGAGGAGAATCAGAATCTTCAGATACACGATCCTAACTTGAACTTTCAGAAGGAGGCCGTTGAACGGATGCGGACCTCCTTATTGTCATGTACGATGGATTCGAGCAGTAAAACAGCGACTGCTGCTCTTCAACAAATTGCTGTAATGAGAATATATCATCAAGTAAGTCGAGTAATAAAGTATCTTGACTTGATGGATAAGCTTGAAGATAAGCTATATGAATCTATTGAAGCGTCTATGGATAACATGACAGCGGCCAATCCGTCTACATGGGCAATGCTATTGCGAATTCAGACTCAGCTTCAGAACAACATGGTACAGTCTCAAAAGTTGCTAGAGCCATATATGAATATGGATACATTTAACATACCTGATTTTGCGTCTGATAAAGAGTACATTGACGCAGATGCTAAACTAATTCCACAAGAGTCTAGAGAAAAGATACGTAATACTGCTCAAGCTATATTGACTGAATTAAGCAGCAGTTCTAATGAAGAGGATAACAATGAATCTTCCAATTGAGTTACCTGAAAAGATAAAATCAATATATGGGTCTGTGTCAGAAGCTGAAAAAGCTTATCTTAGAAAAATACTCGAAGAGTTAGCAGCAACCGGGCATTCTCTTACTTATGAAAATATTTGGTTAACTGATTTCAAAGACATACCTGTAGATATAGACACATTTGTGTGTGATCCTTATTATCTAGGATCTGTGAATAGAAACGGTGACGCTGTATATCCTTTTTGGCGTAAAACACTGCGAGAAATATTCAGCGCAGGTAATAAGTATAACGAAATAATACTGAGCGGCGCAACTCGTATTGGTAAGTCATCAACCGCCATTATCATAATGGCCTATATGCTATATAGATTGATGATGTACAGAAATCCACACACATACTTTCAGAAAAAGGAAATATCTAAATTTTCTATCGTATTTGCAAACTTGACTAAAGATTTAGCATTAGGTGTTGCATATAGGGAGTTTCAGGATACATTGAAAGCTTCACCATTTTTTAATGACCACGGTTCATTTACTAGAAGTGATAGAAATTTTTACTACGTTCCGGAAGGTAACAATATTGAAATAATCGCAGTATCAGATGGCGCGCAAGCGCTTGGAAAGCAATGCCTTGTTGGAAACACTAAGCTATTGACACCTGATGGATATAAGCTGATCAGCAAATGCGAAGGTACAAATCAAGTAATCTACCAACTTTTAGAAGATGGATCACTGGAACCGACTGAAGCAGATGTTGTTTTAACTAAATATGTTAATGAGACCATCCGAATAGAACTAGAGGATAGATCTATAATTGAAGGAACACCCGACCATAAAGTGATGTTGTCTGACAGAAGTTATAAAGAGCTTCGAGAATTGACAAGTTCAGATGATCTACTAACACTAAACATACATGAGGTACATCAATTAGATTTTAATCTTCATGAAAGCAAATTTCCAGTTTGTGCGAAGATAAAATCAATCCAGAAAATACATCATGAGGAAGCAATATCAGTTTATGATGTAATCAATGTTCAGCCCGATCATAACTTTGCTGTCTTGTCTAACTCCGTCTTAATTTCACACAATTGCTGGGCAGTTTTCCTTGATGAGGTTTCATTTGCTAAATCTGGTGTCAAAGATATTAACAAAGCAAAAGAGCACATGAAAACATTGTATGATACAGTAAATGCTCGTGTATCTGGTACATTCAGACTCGGCGGTGAAGTGTATGGTAAACTTATCGCAGGTTCTTCTAAGAATCAAGACAATGATTTCTTATCTACACACATAGAAACACAGTTAAATTCAGGCAATACTCATCTATTTATTGTAGATCAACCCCAATGGAAAATACTACCTCCTTCAATGTTTAGTGACGAAAAATTTCATTTCACTGTAGGCGATAGATACAAACGAGGATTTGTGATACCAGAAGAAAATGACGATGAGGCGCACATTCAAGAATATATATCGCAAGGATATAAAGTCATTGAAGCGCCTGCAGAGCTTAGACGAAACTTTTTAGCCGACTATGATATATCTCTACGAGATATCGCAGGTATAAATGTTGTAGGTGCGATGGGATTCATAACACAAGATGCAATCACACCAATTGTTTCTCAAGATAGACATAATCCATTCTATACAGATACAATACAGATTGGTACACATGACAATTCAACTATTGAACAATATTTCCACATAGAAGCTGTTCCGAGCAACTTAAAAAATTGCTACATGGCTATTCATCTAGATTTAGCAGAAGTAAGTGACCGTCAAGGTATATGTGGTGTATGCGTAGACGGAAACAAAGTAGTTGAGGATATCAGTGGAAAGAAAGTATCCCTGCCATTCTATAGAGAAGTCTTCTGCGTAGGTGTAGAATCTCCTAAGGGCGATAGAATGTCATACCAAAAAGTTGTTAATTTTCTACTGTGGCTTAGACGACAGGGATTCAATATAGGTGTAATATCTACTGACCAGTTTCAATCTAGCTACATGAGAGAAATGCTATCTCAACAAGGGTTCAATACAAAAAAAATTTCAGTAGATCGATCTATGGAGCCGTATATTGGATTAAAAAATGTTATATATGATCAACGAATAGAGCTCATAAAGCATCAGCTTCAAGAAGACGAATTAGTTAATCTAAAGAGGATGAACAACAAGTTCGATCATGATTCTGAACATTCCAAGGACTGTGCTGATGCGTTGTGCGGATCTATCTGGGACTTGATTGAAGAGCGGATAACACCTGCACCGGCACCTAAATCTGTTGCCAAGATGATAGCAAGTGTAAATGGTGGAAGCAACAACCGACGAAACAACATAGCTGGATTTAATTTTCCAGTTAGAAAATACTGATAAATATAAGGAGTCGATAACATGTTCGTAAGAAACTGTCTACGCGCAGGAGACTATCTAGTACCAATTCCATATGGAATTCCTGTTACATTAGAATATGATGACGGGAAACTACGTAAAATTTATAAGTACTACGATGATGAGAAACAAGTCGTATCTACAGAAGAACTCAAATTGTATTCAGAACTTGAAGGTGTGGTAAAGAAAATACCGATCAAAGTTGGCAGAACCTGGGTCAGAGGTGTTTTGTATTCTGGTTATCATGCAAAATGCGGAGGTTATGTTCCAACAGATGTTATGGCTGATTTATCTGAAGATATATTAGTCAAGAAAAATTACAGATTTTATGCGGTAGATGTGCTTAGCAATTCAACTGCGTTTCACGGAGCAGGTCCTGTTAGACAATGGCTCAAGATGGCAGGGTTCACAATCATACTGGGACAGCTAGTTCCAGCTAAAATTGATCAAAAAGTATTTGACCTAATGTGGGACAACAAATATCCATTTGAATACCCTCTCATGACATATTATTTCATCTGGAGGAGCTCAGACACTTTGATTGTGAATACATTCCTTCTTCAAGAAGTTTGTAAAAGTGTATCTAAGTATCTGACAGAGGATGGATTGTTACGCGGTAAAGTTTCTTGCGAAACTGGAAATGTAATTGATTTAGACTACTACCAGATTTACAAATATAACATACATAAAGGCGTAACATTCATCATGAACGCTAATCATGTTGTATACAGCTCTTGTCAGGATAAGCAGTCAGGTATAACTTGTTCTGTTTGTGGAAAGCGATATGTGCCGACGAGGTTCTGTCATTGCGACGATCCGCATTGCTTGTCCTTGAAATTTAGAGCAGCTAATAACTTATTATCTGCATTCAATGCTCATCCAATTTCCTTTGACAAGTACAAGAAGCTAGTAAAAGACAAAGAAATTATATGTGTCGGAGATGTTTTGAATACAGACGATTATTTAGATTATATTTTGGAAACTTCTTTGTATTCTATACTTCGTTCGCTCATTGACATTGATGTAGTTAGAAATGATGATGTTATAACTTCGTTTGTAAATTATTGTAATAATAATGTAGACAGTTTAAAGTACTATATGGACAATCCAGATAGAGCTGCAATCGATTTTGGATTAGATGAAGATAAATATTTTGAGCTGCTTGATTGGTTTAGAGACAAACAGAATGTTCAAGATGCAGTTAATGTGATTGATAATCCTAGATACAACGCAGCATATGTAAACAAGTTGTTTGATGGTCCACCAATCTTTAGAGACAAGAAGATTTATATCACAGGTAAATTTAAGCATGGTAACACAAATGACATAATTAGTATCTTCAACAGCTACGGAGCTGAGACTACTAATACATTTGATACAGATGTAAACTGCGTAGTAATCGGTGACATGCTAGAAAATATCGACGGACATAGCGTGAAATACGCTAGAAACATGAATATCCCTATTTTCTCTGAAAAAGATATGTTCGATAGATATGACATCGACACAGATATTCAGCAGAACCTTCAATAGAAGAAAGTAGGTGACGTGATTGGCAAATAGATGGATTGAACGATTCAGACCTAAGCCGAATAGACCTGTAGTTTCTTATTTGAGAAGCGTACTATCAGGTTCGTTTTTCAAAATGTCTGATATACGTAAAAATTCGGCATTAGATGACATAAAAAGCAGAATAGACGCTATGAGAGCGCTTGCAAATGATTCTCAAGTAGCTACCGCTCTTTCCTATTATGCAACCGATGCAACAATTCCTAATAGCGACGGGCAGATAATCTGGGCAGTGCCTGTTGATAAGCAATCAAAAGACGTTGCAGATGTTGTGAATGATTTATTTACTCGTTGGGAGATAAATAGCTACGCTAGAGACCATATTCTAGAATTAGCAACTGTTGGTAATCTATATCTCCCTACAACTGATATCTATAAAGAGCCGCTATCTTCGTATCGTAGAGAAAATATAGCGTTAGATAACAATACAATTCCAGACGCAGGGTATGATATAGTCACTTCTTACAAATTGCGCCCGGAGGATGTCATACATATTTTTGATCGAGGTACAGACGAAGGATATATCTACCAGCCAGACTCTTCTGATTCATCTTCTATAATTAGATATCCAAGTTCTTCTGTTATCCATTTTTCACTAGGTGGACTACTTGGAGATTATAGCATAAATCTTAAGACTGCTGACGGAGATACAAAGTCGTATGACATTAAATTCGCTGATCCACTCATGGAGCGGGCTGCACAGCCTACGCAGACATTAAGCTTGTTAGAAGACGCATTGTTACTATCTTCTTTGACTCGTGTAGTTCGATTCGTAAATGTGGAATGTGGAACTGCTGAAGAAGATGAACAACGCGATGCACTTCAAATGATTAAGGACGCAATTGAGCAGCAGCTGTCTCTTAACACGTTGAACGGAGATGCACAGAGTTATGTGAATCCACAATCTCCTAATAACTTAATATATCTACCAAAAATAAACGGAAACGATGCTATATCGATTACAGATTTAAATATGGCGGATACTTCTGAATCCGATTCCAAGCTTCTTGAACATTACCAAGATAAAAAATTATCTGTTCTAGGCGTACCTAAAGAGGCAATGAACTTCTCTTCAAATGAAGGCCTAGGAGGCGCAGGCTCGGTCTTATCTCAGAGATCTGCATTGTATGCGAATTCTCTACAAAGATTAGAGACTGCGTATATGTCAGGATGGACAGATGCAATAAATAAATATTTCCTGGCTAGAAACATGTCAGGGTTTGTCAATAAATTCAAGCTTCAGATGCAGCCAATTATAACAACTATGTCTACTGTAGTATCGGAGAAGCGTGATGCATCAGTCAGCCAGGCTCAAAATCTCATCAGTTTACTTCAGTCTGTCAAAGTTGATGGAGATGGGCCATATTTGAAGGCTATTCAAGAAGCTCTAAAAGATACATTCCCACAACTTGGCTCTCAAGTAATGTCTTGGTCAATCGAACCTGGAGAGAATGGAGGCAACGAAGGTGGCTTCTAATTCAGAATTAATCAAGTTATTCTTTCACGACTTAAAAACATACAATTCTAGCAATTTTAGAACACTCGAACACGCCGATTTGGAGTCTGAATCTCCTACAGTATTTAAATCTTGTAGCAGCGTAGTAACACGATATTTCATATTTAAGGAACGTCATCCAGAATTCTCAGACGAAGATATGAGACTTCTTTATTACAGATTAGGAATTGATCAAATTGCTAGATATTTTTCGGAGTATCCGTCTGCTTGTGTAGAGGATCTAAAACCTTTTCAACAGCAGCTTATTTGTCATGTAGAGCGAGAAAAACGAATTCAATCGAATGAGGTGAATTGATAATATGCCTGCGCCATTACGATATAGAGTATCTAAATTAGATGATTTGTCTAAGTGTGTATCAAATAACAGCAGAGATCTGCGTATAAGTGTAACAAACTTCTTGCAAAATGATATATTAGTAGGAAAACGAATCGCTGTTATCCACGATAGATTTGGAACATTATTTGCATGCACACTAAATTGTCATGGTAGTCTTGTATCTGTAATGGACAATGGTATTGATCCGGACATATCATTATCAGATATGCTGAAGCAGTTTGCTAAATTTGGATTTCTAATTGAATATAGGCCAGATAGTCAGCTGTCCGGTGATCAATTAACATATCTCCTAAGTATAGCTAACTTAAATTATGATAAGATTCGTATCATGAACGTATATGAGTATAATAAAGTTGGGGAACGTGTCAATACTCAATACGTTGTAGCCTTTATGTCTATGTGTAATCCATATTGGTTGAATGCTAATTATTCGTGTTCTATGAATGAGTTCAAAGAAAGACTTGCTCACGGATCTGTTGCTAATTTGACTAAGAACAGCCAAGACAACGATTATGATTGGTCTTGGTTAGATAATAACATAGCAAATATTCAAGATATTCTAGATAGCAACGCGAGGTGTCTAGAATGAGCAAAAATCTGATCGGAAAAGACATAGTTTTGATGCGAAAGCGATATGCTGAAGCTTTACAGATGCAGGGTGTATCTTGTAAATATCAGTTTCCTATCCTTCCAGATACTAATCAGAATGGCGAACCTGTAGTAGATAGTTATTCAGATATGATAGATACTTACATATTTTTTGAAGGTTCACCTAAAATAAAGACATTTAAGCGAATGGGCTGGGTTGTTGAAAATGATTCGGATCTGCCTTTTCTCATCCATTGTAGTTTCGATTTACCTAAGCTTCAAAAGGATTCCATATTCAGGATTGCTGGACAGTATAGTGAAGTAGACGAACGAGTATTTCGAGTGACACAGCTGTCATATGACATACAGGCTCCAGATCATATTGTATGTCAAGTAATTCCTGTATACGATAACAACATAGTAGGAAGAACTGACAAGGAAGTAGAACGAACATTTAATACGTCTAGTCATTTTATAAAGCAGCCTATTGATTATAGAGGTAAGTATATAAGTGAACAGCCAGGTGAACGGTGATTTAAATGATATATTTGTATGATAAGTCAATATGTGATGACCTGAGGCACTCGTTCAATCCGAATAGCATGCCAGATCCTGTTGTTAAAGTTGTAGATACTGCAGATTTCTTATCCATAGGAGCTCAGGTAAAAGATGATAAGTTAGCTTTTCCGATTGTTGGGTTGAATAGACCGGATAACTATGAAATAGACACCGATAGGACAAACTTTACAATGATGCATTCTGGGCATCTAGTTGCATTTGACGATAAGGAAAATAATCTGTATAACGAACAGATCCTTCCGATAAAGCAGAATTATGATCTTCATGTACTAACAACTAATCAAGCTGATATGGATGAAATAATTAGAGAATTATTATTCAAGTACACTAACATGTATTTTCTAACTATAAAGCTTCCATATGAAGTGAATCGAAAGATTAGATTTGGAATAGTCATTGACGGTCAAGTAGAGCGAACTTCTGGATATTCTCAATACGCAGAGTCAGGCACATTGTATGAATCTGTCATCCCATTAAGAACAGAGGGGTTAGTTTTAGTTAACTATAAGCCTATAAGACTAACTAGAAACGAATACCAGATAGAAATCAATTGATTTTTTTAACTAGCAATACTGGAGACGCAATTTAACTTGCGTCTCATCGTTTTATTCAACAACATTAGACCTGAACCTTGTATACTTCTAGAAAGAGGTGAATACTGTTGATATATTATAAAAATACATCATCTAGATCACTCACGTTTTACAATGTAACCTTTGGTCCAGGAGAAATCAAACCTGTGCCTGATTACATAAATAGATCATGCATGATTAGATGCGATGAACCAAAGCAAAATCCTTCTAAGGCCGCAGCTGAAAAGCATGCATCTGCAAGATCATCTACCCCAGTAGATGTAAAATCTAAATCTGATAAACAAATTGAGCAAGGAGGGGCTGCTAATGGCTCAGATTAACATTTCTGAAATTAGTCAAAATTATAGTTATAACATTGGCACAAATTCTTATTGCTGTGTAGCGATGCCTATTACAGCGTGTTGGGGACCTGGATATATTGATCCAACGTCTGCAGGTGTGACCGAAGAGGAGATCATGGATGAGCTTCGTTGGGAAAGATTCAACGCAACTCAACAGGGACTCGAGAGTTTTGTTTCTACTTATAGAGGTCCGGCATCATTGTACAGATCTGCTAAAGATTATTCTTATCAGATGGCAATGACGCTTCTCACAGCGGGATATGACGTGCTTATCTGTCGTGTCTGCCCAGGTACAGCTGCTCAGGGTCAGCTTACTATCACAGAGGGTGATGTACTTACAATCAAAGCTAAGTATCCAGGTACATTCGGTAACAATCTTCGTTGCACATTCAAGAAGCTTAATTCCGCATTCCTTGTAGATGGTAAAGCGCAGAGAGTTGATTATTGGAATTGTATTGTATATGTTCTAGATTCTTCTGGTACAAAAACAGCAGTAGAGAATCTAAGCTTTGTGTTTGAGTCTAAGAATTCTAATGATACGCTATATCATATTTCCGAGATTGAGTCAAGCTTCATCACATTTGCAGGATATGACGAACTCACTGATCTGCTAGCGCTTAGCGGAACTGTAAACGTGGATCTTGCAAATGGTACAGATGTTGCAAATGATAAAGCTGCAGACGCAATGATTGCAAGTGCAGCCGAAATGGCTAAGACTCGTTACGGTAAAGTACACACAGACATCAGCAATGTTGCATATCTGACTAAGCTTGAAAGCTTGAAGATTACAGATCTTAACAAAGCTGCAGCTATTAGATATAAGGAGTGGTGTTACAACGCTGCTTACACTGTATTCGAGAAGCTTAAGGATAAGTTGTCTTATAACTATAACAGAGTAATTGTTCCAGGTTGGGACGACCAGGATTTTGCTACTATTGTGCCAGACTATGGCTATCATGACGTAGATACGCACTTTGTTCTTTCTCCTCTTCATATTCGACTTATGGATGTCGCATATAATAGCCGTTGCGGTACTGCTTATATCGATATTCCTAAGAGTCTTCCAAGATCTCGTGTATGGAATGAAGAAGACGGCAAAAAAGGATATGCTCAGGAACTTGCAGGATACGTGCCTACAAACAACGCATATGATCTAAATGCAAGCTTGTACACGTCTCATTCAGCTTTATTCGCTCCTTGGGGTCATTATACATATGTTGGTACATCAAAACAGAACATCGCTTCTCCATCATTTATGGCTCTGATGATTGAAAGAGCAATGATTTTGAATCAAGCAAGTCAGTATGAATGGGCGCTTCCAGCAACAAGAAAACACACACTTAAGATCGGAAAGCTAGATTACAGCGTAACAAAGCATCTACTCGATGATTGGCAGGGTGAAGAGGGTGTCGGAGTAAATGTTATCACAGATATTCCGGATATGGGAATGAGCCTATGGGGCAACAGCACATTGTTTGAGCTTCCTGTAGGAACTTATCAAGCACTTGCAAATCTGTCAACGCGTAAACTCATGAACGCAGTTGAGGATCAGGCATATAGATGCGGAATCAATATCACGTTCCAATACAACAACGAGCAGGCATATAGCAGTTTCTACGCTGGTATGACCCCACTGCTAGACACAATGAAAAATATCGGTGCTATTAACGATTACTACATGGTCATGTCTGCTGATATTGATGGTATGGATAGAGTGCGCTTAAACAGCATTGTAGGTAAGATCTATATAACGTGTAGTGGAGTGGTGAATACAATAGATCTAGACTTGGTAGCCCTTCCATCTACTGTGAACCTAGACGATTACAGAGCTTAATCAATTACAACCTAATAAACAAAATAAAGAGGACATTTCATCTTCTTTATTTTTTTTTGTTTCAACCTATTGACTTCTATGTCACCTCATACTATAATATAAATGCAATCAGTTCTAGATACATAACATTGAGGTGATATGAATGGAAGATCGAAAATGTTTATTTTGTGGTAAGATGTTCAAGCCTAATAGCCCAAAACAGAATATTTGTAAATCCGATCATTATTGGCCCTGTCCAGATTGTGGGACTCCTGTAAAGATCACGGAGTCATATGGAAATTTTATGAAACATACACCTAATGGCTGCCGTTGCAAGACATGTAGAAGAAAGGCTATATCTAGAGGGCTAAGGAATCGTAGTGAAGAAGCTAAGCAGCAAACAATTGAAAAGGTTAAGGCTACAAATCGAGCTAGATATGGATGTGATTGGGCCGCTTGTACTGAAGCATCTAAGAAGAAACATGTAGAAACATTCTTGAATAAGTATGGAGTTGTAAATTTATCTCAATCTGCAGACATACAGAAGAAAATACACGATAATAGCTTAGCTAAGTACGGAGTTAGCCACTATAGTCAACATCCGGATATACGAGCTAAGATGATTTCTGGTATGGTAGACAAATACGGTGTATCTAGCGCGCAAAAATTAGATACAATACGTGCTAAAACTCGTGAAACAAATTTGGCTAAGTATGGAGTTGAAAATGTTGGACAGTCAGAAGACGTAAAATCTAAGATGAAAGAAACTTGCTTGAGCAAATACGGAGTTGAGTATGCTTTGCAAGCTTCTGAAATTAGAGATCGAATAAAGAAGACATGCTACGAAAAATATGGGTGCTTTGGCGCTCCTAATCAAGTGTTTCTACAAAGATTAGAAGAATCTGAATTCAAAGAAACTTATGACAGATTCATCAAAGATCCGAGAAAATTTATTTCAGATATGGGAATTCCAGATGTTTCCATAGCCGATGTATGCAGAGAAACAAGTTTAGATATTTCAGTTGTATGCAGATATTGCGAAATGTATGAATTGTGGGACATTGTCTCTAAGCATGTGTCTACTATTGAGAGTGACTTGATTCGATTTATTAAGTCAGTCAAACCTGATATTGATGTTCAAACACATAATCGTCAATTGATACCTCCTTACGAAATAGATATATATCTTCCAGAATACAAAATCGGCATAGAATGCAATCCTACATATACTCATAATTCATCGATAGGTTGCTGGGATGATCCTCCTAAGCCTATGATGTATCATAGAATAAAATCTGAAAAAGCTTCTAGTAATGGAATATTTCTTTTCCACATATTTGGGTATGAGTGGACAAATAAACGCATCATAATTGAATCAATGATATCATCTTTACTTGGAAAAACAGATCGTATATATGCAAGGAAATGTACATTGCGCGAAGTTGCTTTTTCTGAAGCAATGATGTTTCTGAATCAAAATCATAGACAGGGGCAATGCAACAGCAAGATCAGAGTCGGCCTGTATTATAATGATGAGTTAGTTGCTTTGATGACATTTAACAAGCCTAGAGCTACAATTGGGAAGACACGTAATCTATCTGAAGACGCTTGGGAACTTGTTAGATTCTGCAACAAACTAAATACTACGGTTGTAGGTGGAGCTTCTAAGCTTTTCAACTATTTCATAAAGACTTACAAATTCGATCTAATATATAGTTTTTCTGATATTGCACATACAAGAGGAAATCTGTACAATGCACTGGGATTTAAAAAAGTAAGTATGTCTGCTCCAAATTATGTGTGGGTTGATTACAAGTATGATAGCTATTTGACCAGAGTAAAATGTCAAAAACATAACTTGCGCGAGCTGTTTAATGACAATACTATAGACATCGAAAATAAAACAGAAAAACAAGTGATGGAAGAACACGGGTACGTTCAGGTATTTGATTCAGGAAATATTCGCTGGGAATATAGAGCTTGATCTAGTTCAATTTAATAAATCGTTAAATTAGACGAGGAATCATTGCCTCGTCTATATTTATGTTGAGGTACTTTATCTATGTCAACCAAAATATGTAAGATATGCGGTAAGTCATTCGAGTCTAAATCATCTAGACGATCTATTTGTTATTCAGATCACTACCATCCTTGCCCAGTTTGTGGTAAAATGACAATAGGAAATGACATGCAACACCTAAACTCTTGTTGTTCTGTCGAATGTTCTAGAAAGAAGGCGTCTATTACTACGCACGAAGCTTATGATGCGTGGCCTTCAAATTCAAATAGTGCGAAACAAAAGAGAGCAGAAACCAATCTATTGAAATACGGAGTTGATAATCCGGCTAAGTTAGCTGATGTAAAATGTCAGATATCTGATAGTTTGAAAAGCATGTGGCATGATCAAAGAGACGATATAATGTCAAAAACAGAACAGACATGCTTAGATAAATACGGCGAAACGCATTACATGAAATCTGCTGAAGGTAAACAACGTGTATCCGATATCTTCATGCAAAAGTATGGAGTTAACAGTAGTTTGCTATCAGAAGCTATACAAGCTAAGATACGAGAAACCAACATATCTAGATACGGAGCAAAAAATCCTCTGTCATCAACAGAAATACAGAATAAAATAAAGCAGACTAACATGTTACGATACGGATATGAATATTCTGCAAGTTCGCTCGAAGTTAGAGACAAGATGAAATCCACTATGATGGAACGCTATGGTGTAGAGCACCCTCTTCAATCTCATACTATACTGAAACGTGCTAAAGAAACGTTTTCAAGTCATATGAAGTCAGAAGAATTTAGAGATAAGAGACGAGAGAAAACTGAAACTACTAACTTAGCGAGGTATCGAACTAAGTCAGCTATGGCAAGTCCTGAAATTAGGTCAAAAATTCAATCAACTAATCTATTTAAATATGGTACAGTTAACTATACTTCATCTGAGGATTTCAAACAGAAACGTACAAAAACCTTCAAAATAAAATATGGGTCAGATAACCCTATGAAGTCTGAATTAGTTAAGCAGCGATTATCTGATACTATGAAGTCTAAATACGGTGTTCAGCATGCAAGCCAGCTGAAAATGTCTGACATATCCAAAATTGATGAATTGATCAAGTTTAGAGCTGATCCCGTTCAATACATATCTTTACTACTTGAAAGTGAAAGAACTGAATCAATTATAGCTGATAAGCTTGGAGTTACACCCAGTGCTATTTCTAATTATGTAGTACAAGATAATCTCCATCATCTAATATGTTATAGCAAAAGCACAATGGAGGATGAGATTGTTAATTTTTTACATAGCTGCGATGTTGATTTCGTTCGTAATTGTCGGTCAATCATAGTACCATATGAATTAGATTTCTATCTACCTGAGCTTAAATTAGCGATAGAATGCAACCCGACTGTAACTCATAATTCATCTTTTCATGATCCTTGGAACGGCAGCGCAAAATCACCGTCATATCATAAGATGAAGACAGATATGTGCGAAAGACAAGGAATCTTCTTATTTCATATTTTCGGATACGAGTGGACAAGCCGAAAAGCTATCATATTATCCATGTTGTCTTCATTGTTAGGTAATTCAACACGAAGATTGTATGCTAGAAATACATATGTATCCGAGATTGGTTCTGAAGAATGTACAAATTTCTTAAACAACAACCATAGGCAGGGTGGTAGATTATCTGCAAGCATTAGATTAGGACTGAGATGTAAAGACACAGACGAACTAGTGTCTGTAATGACTTTCAACAAGCTGCGATACACTATCGGATATACTGGAGAATCAGGAGTAGAGTTATCTAGATTCTGCTCTCTACTGAATACTTCTGTGGTGGGTGGGGCTAGTAAACTATTCAGATACTACTTAACTAACTATTATTTAGACACAAGTAGTAAAATAATTTCATTTTCTGATCGAGCGCACACAAGGGGTGGTCTATATTCTACGTTAGGATTTAAATCTAAGAACTTATCAAATCCCGGTTACGTTTGGGTAAATATGTCAGATGATTCATATTATAGTAGAGTAGCTTGTCAGAAACGCAATCTACGAAAGTTATTTGATGACACCAGTATAGATATTGACAACCAAACAGAACGTCAGATCATGGAGTCTCATGGGTATGCTCAGGTATTTGACTCTGGTACAATCAGATGGGAATACATCGTTAAATAACTTACAATATTACATAGTAGGAGAATATAACATGACAGACGTTACAAAGATTCAAGGATTTTTAGCACCTTCTGGAGAATTTCACGAATGTGATACATACGGTCATTGTCAACTTGCAAAGCAGATAATCAAGTCGTTGAACATGTATTCTGACGACGCAGTAAGAACAATGTGTCATGAAAACGTTCTTCTGAAACTTGGTTGGATCTGCGTAAGAGCTAGAGATATCTATAAATCTACATTTGACGACAGCAAGAATTATCTATACATATCAAATGAACAACAGAAATGGTTGGAAGATAATTATCAGGATTTAACAAAGTATCAAAATTCTGATGTTTATGAAATCGTGAAAGATTTTGGAGATATTCATCATTATCGTAAAGCGATAAAATCAGCAGGAGAACATAATAATGGATAACATAGTTAAAACGTTAACTAATGCGGAAGTATTATCTATCATGAAAGATATTATGGATGAAGAATGCGCACAACATGTTAGAACCTGTAGTCGAATGACAAACGAAGAACGAATGAACAATCTTCAGTATCTTTCAGGTATGCGATATATGATGATCGAAACACTATTGCGAATGGAGTATAAATATGCTTGAGTACATAATCTTGCTAATTATTGGAGTTACTTTGGTAGTTTATTTGTCATATAGAATTGAATGTATTATTTCATGGTATATAGATAACAGCAAGAAATATAAACCAATCGAAGATAAATTCAATGCACGTAAACGCAAATAGCAGATTTCTAATGAACTAATTTTCTTGTGTTCATAGAATTCGTCTTATCAATCATATGATACCTTGTTTATGTATTAGATATTAAATATCTAATACATGTATAGGTGAGGTGTACGCCAAATTGAAACGATACATAAGATGCGCAGTAAATAAAACAAAGGCTTTAGAAGCGCTTGCGGAGTATGAAAGAGCGCTATTTTATGCTAACGGATATGAAGTAGACATCGACAAGCAGCATAATTGTGTAGTTATAAGCAGATACAACGAATTACAGCTTGTTGTAACTCCTTCAGAAGTACCTGCTACTGTAACAGGTTATAAATTTAGACCTGCTACAGAGGGCGATATTCAATCAGGCGCAAAGCTATATGTAAAGGAAAAATATGACCGTCAGACTGTCAAGCAAATAGGCAGACCTAGTGATGCAATAGGTTTATCCGATCATGGATAAATTTTCCAATTTTATATGATGAAACAATGAAGAGCAGACAATCCATGCCTGCTCTTCATTGTGATTTGAATTCATATACAGCCGTACCTAAATCATGATATGGTGAATATCTTGAATTTATCATATCTTCTACTGCCCAACTACTTTGTCTCCTAGATGCATCAGATATAAAATTTGACCCATCCCACCACCATTTTTTTCTTTGAATACACCTGATTTGTTTCATACCGATTTCATCATAATCTTCTACATTGTCAAAACAGGGATTAACATAGGAAACAATATTACATAGTCCATATTCAGATGCAAAGTCAGACAACACAGAGTATCCACTTTTGATAAAGTATCCGGGTAATGAATACATTCTAGATAATTCCGCATAATATTGTTTATCACGAGATTTTCTGAATGTCATCATACAATATATTATGTCGTCTCTAACTAATCCAATAGCTAAAACTGTTCCCTTGGCAGCTTTCAGCGGATAATATTCATTCATCCAATTATCTGAAACATCTTTATTCAATCTATATAGCTTCAAATCTTCTGCGTTGATAATAGTGTGAACTTCAGGCTTCTTGTAGTAATCCGCTAAACAGCTAGTTTTATCGGCACTGCTTATTTTTCTTTCTTCTTTAATTTTAGGCTGATTAAATGCGAGAACTCCTCCACATCTCTTTTTTTGCGTGTTCATTGATTTACAAACAAATTCTTTAACTTTCATTGCGTTGTCTACACCATATTTTGATATCATAGTTGCTTTTGATTTATTTTTGACGTCCATGGACATCTGTGCATAAGGAACTCCTAATTTCTTCATCATAGTTTCTGATGCCTTTTTTCTAGCTTCTGGATTGTTACCAGGAGCAACTATTCCATATCTTTCAATTGAAGTTTTTGTTCTTAACTTAGTTCTGCAGGGATATGAGCATGCATGCGGAGGCCGTTTTAAGTTTTCCACATTTGTCTCTTCATATTCTTTTCCGCATATTGGACAAATTCTCATGTGCGGACCTTTACAGTATTTCTGAAAGCTATTTGCTGGCAAAAATTCTTTTCCACAAAACTTACATATTTTGTACTGTTTAGCTTTCTTTACTAGTTCTACATCTAGTTTTTCTGATGGAGGTAGCTCTATTTTTTCTTTTGAATCGTAGGTGAAAACTTTTTGTCCGCAATCATAAACAGGAAGCCAACCAGATTCTATCATACGTTGCTCTTTGGTTTTATCCTCTTGCTCGCTTGTGTTAAAACTTTGATCATAGTCCTGCTGTATGAACAAATCGGACGTTATACATTTGCATCCTTTGGACCATATTGGTTTAGGAGACGACTGAGCAGCTAATTTAAACCCTATCTTTTCATATACTTCTCCAGAGGATTTAGATAAATCGCAACACGACACTATATTAGATAAACCGTATTCTTTTATGCAATATTTGAAAAGCTTATTTGACCCTCCAACAATCAAATATGCATTTTTAGAACATAGTCTCAATAGCTCCCAAGAGAATTTTTTGTTATATTTCGGTTCACCAAATGTCATCACTTGGACAAGTTCTCTGTTGAATTCTAATCCTACTTTTATTGACTGCCCTACGCAGTTTCCTTGAATATGATTTTCGTCTAAAAAAGATTTCAGCTGCTGCTCCTCTATATTATCAACTATTTTGCATTCTCTTGAGTGTATCTTCGTTTTATGCGAAAATATATTCAAGATCTTCTCCATATCGTCCCAATCAAAAATATGAATGCATCTAAATCCGTTGTTCTCAGCAAAAATTGATTTTGTTACATGGTAGTTTGAGTCTATCCCATGATTGTTGTAATGGTTATAAAACGAATTATGCGTATACGTTGGATCGATTTCTATCAAAATGTTTGTGTCGACTATATGTAGGTCATATGCGTAATTATCCAAAACAAATTCTGTTTCCACTTGTAATCCTATCGACTCTAAAATTTCTTTAGCTTTTCTATTTTTAGAAGATATTCTTACATTTTGAGATTTTATTCCTTCTTTAGATTGAATATAATATCGATTTCCATGTCTTTCTAAACAAGTTTTTTCTTGCTTACTTCTGAATTCAGGGACAAGTATAGCACGTTTTACACCGTATCTGCTTTTCATAGTTTCAGTAATTTTATCAACAAATTCTTTCTTTTCTGATGGATTTTTAACTCCATATCTTTGTAAGCATGTTTCTTGTCGCTTAACTGTAGCACTTTTTTGTACACACGATCTGCAAGTACTATGTTTAGTGTTTACACTTCCTAAAAACTGTTTTCCACATTTTTCACAGATTTTTTCAACTTTGTAATTCAACTCTTTGCTACCTCCATTTGATTAGTCCCTTATAAATATTATATTAGATATATCTTGATTTGTCAATAGTAATCTTTTATGTATATAAATAAAATTTAAGGAGTGATAATATGTTTAAGCCTTTAAAACTTGGTACCAATCACATGCTTGGACAAGATTCATATGTACCATTAACAACGAATTGACCTTCGGGTTATAGTTCCTTCATACCGCGAGGTGTGTCGAACAACTAGGTGAAATGCTGGAAACCCTTAAAGCTTCAGTAGCTACAACGTAGATAGCAATATCAAGCGTGATATGCGTCGAAAGAAGAAAAAATACTGAAGATGATATATGGTGAAATAAAAGCTCGATATTTTTTTCGAGTCCTAAGTATCAATAACAATAGGCAATCAGCAGCTTGTTATCTTGAAACATAGATAGCAGTTCAACGACTATAGTCCACAAAATGGTGTGGTAGTGCCTAGCTCTCTTATATCTAAATAAGAGATGATGATATAGTCTGTGCATTGATGAAAGTCAATGGAGTGTATATGATATACACCGGGTAAGCTTCACCAGCTTATTTGAACATATCAGAATTTCGAAATACGTATATATGGAATGGACGGAAGCGCTCCAAGCGAATTCGCAGACCTCTTAACATTATCTACTGATGAAGTAGGTGAAATCCAAGAAGACCAAGATTCCATCACAGTACATTATGGTAACGGTCTAATCAAATTCCCGAGTAAGGTTGACTATGCAGATGTTGATTGGACACTTAATTGCTACTGCAGTCCTAATGTACTTGAAGCCTTGAGAGAATGGAGACGTCAGGTCTACGACCCAGATACCGAAAGAATGGGATTACCGTCTGAATATATGAGACAGGTATATTTCATTAAATATGATGGCCAAGGAAATGTAAGAGACGTCATTAGATGTCCAGGTACTTGGATAAAGGGACTCCGCAACGGTGCACATAATCAGTCCGGAGGAGATGTCGTGAAGGTCCAAACGACGCTCGTAATTTCTAAGGCGATTTACCTGAAACCGTCTGAAATTAACCAAGGAAAGTAATCATCATAAGGTAAACGCAAGTAACCCTTCTAACGTTATATTACATCAATCGTTAATATAATTGTAGGAGGGTCAATTTTATGGCTACAAAAACATGTAAAGCGTGTGGAAAACTATTTGAAGGTACTGGAACTACGTCATATTGTTCAGGTCCTCATTATTCTATATGCGAAGTATGCGGAAAACAATTTGAGTGTGATCCTAGAATACATAATAGATGCTGTTCGATAGAATGCAAAGCAGAGCTGCGAAAACAAACTATACGAAAAACTGAACGAACTTGTAAATTATGCGGTAAACTTTTTACGTCTAATACTAATACTCAACAATACTGCAATAATACTCATTATACTAAATGTGAAGTGTGCGGTAAGGATATTGTTATTCCTAGAGGAATGGAATATGATCCTCCTAAGACTTGTTCTTCAGAATGCTCTAGTAAACTTAGAAAACAAACATGTTTAGATAAATATGGTGTGGAAATAGCTTCTAAATCTACTGAAGTACGACAGAAGCTTAGTCAATCTGCTAAAAAGTCTGAAGACTTGCGACAGAATACTTGCTTGATTCGATACGGAGTAAAAAATGCAGCAATGACTCCAGATGTTCGGCGTAAAATATCTGACAGAATTAGATCAGACGAATGCGTTGCACAAACCAAGAGGACGATGAATAGCCGATATGGTGTAGATTATGCAATGCAAAATCATCAATTGTATACTAAGCAGATCAACGGTATAACAGCTGTATATGCATCAGACGGGACTAAGCTGGATAGCCATTATGAACTTTATGTATATGAGTATCTAAAACGAAACAATATAAACTTTGAATATCAGGTTCCTGTTCAATACATGTACAACGACACTAAGCATGTTACATACATTGACTTTAAGATTGATGGGTTATATTTTGAAATTAAGGGCGCACATTTGCTACAAGGTTGTTTTGATTACATGGGTGTCCCAATTTCTGCAAAATTAGATGTGTACAGAGACAATGCTGTAATCCTGATAACAGACAGTACATGTAAATACATGTTTGAAAACTCGAATGGGTTGAAATATCTCGATAAACGAACAAATAAATTGATCGGAGTAGACATAAATCTGTTTAGAAATCCCGATTTTCCTTATCGTGTAGACAGACCTAAGTGTTTCTATGATGTCAGAGTCGATGGACAGCCTTCCGCACATGATGCATTTTTTGATGAATCTATAAGATGGAACATGATCTTAAATAGAATACAGTATATGGGAGGATTTATTGACTCAAAACAAATATTAACTGCTCTTAACGTGTCTAGAACGTGTAAGCAGCCATCTTGGTTCAGCCAATCGTTCGCAGAACATATAATATCTTCGTACTGTACAAGTGAAACGATAGTTGATCCATTTGCGGGTTGGGGGTCTAGAGCAGACGCAGCTATGAAATTAGATAGAACATATGTAGGATGCGATCTAAATCCAGATCTTGTTAAATGGCATATTGATTGTGGTAGAACTAATATATCGTTAGGAAATGCGTTAGATTTTAAGTTTTCTGGAGATTGTTCTGTATTTATATGCCCACCATATTCCGATCCAATCACTGGTAGGTGTTTTGAGGACTACAATTTTGATGGATTTGACACTGATGCAAAGAACAAAACACAATGCGAGTGGCTGAGAATAGTTATGAAAAATATTCCAAATGCGTCTGAATATGTTATGGTGTGTAAAATTGTAGATACTGGGTTTGAGAAATACATAGTAGAGAGAAAGCAAAATAAGAGTCATTTTGGTACAAACTACGAGTATGTTTTGAAAGTTCCAGGAAGCGTGGTAATGGATTAGGAGGCTCAAGCCTATGGGCAAGTATATTTGTCAGATATGCGGAAAAGAATTTGACAGGGTCGGCAATGGAAAATACTGCCCTGGGCCGCATTATCGAAGATGCGTTGTGTGCGGGCAGGAATTTGAATACAGTAAGCCTTCAGACCCTCGAACGTGCTGTTCAAGGCAATGCTCAAATGAATTATCTAAGCAGTCTAAATTAAAAAAAATTAGAACATGTAAAGAGTGTGGAAAGCTGTTTCATGCTGCTTCAGGTACTCAGATGTATTGCGAAGGTCCACATTTTACTACATGCAAACTCTGCCATAAAACATTTAGTTATACATGCTCTCCTAATGAGAAGCCTGTGTATTGTTCTATAGCTTGCCGGGAAGAGGGTAAGCGAAGCACCGTATCTAATAAGTACGGAGTCAGCAATGTATCAGAATTGCCTGAAGTAAAACGCAAGATCAGGGATGCTAATAGCTCTGAGGATGTTAGACGCAAGCGTCAACAAACATGTTTGATTCGATATGGATTTCAACATATTTGTCAACGGCCTGACATTAGAGCAAAATTAGCAGAGAAAATGAACTCAGTTGACTATATGCAAAAATATACAGATACTTGCTTATCACGATTTGGTGTTGATACTCCGATGAAGTCATCTGAAATTCTAAGGAAGCGTCGTCAAACATGCTTAGATAGATATGGATCTCTTGGGTATCCTTGGACAACAGATGTGTATAGAGCAAAAATGGTAGACTCTGACAAGGTCGATAATTACTTAGCTTTCAAACAAGATCCAGAGAACTACATAAAGTTAACCTATCAATATCCTCCAACTATTACAGAACTAGAAAGAGACTTGGGAGTCACTAACACACCTATATACAATATATTAGTTGTTAATAACTGCTCAGATTTAATTGCACACGCTTCAAGTAATATGGAAGCTGACGTGTATAACTTTTTGCACAGCTTAATTCCGGATGCGAAAATCATTCAGAATGATCGACATGCTATCTCACCTAAAGAAATTGATATATATTTACCGGAGTATCATTTAGGCATTGAATGCAATCCTGCAGCTACACATAACTCCTCAATTTCAGATCCATGGGGAAGTCTACCTAAACCATATAGATATCATAAAGATAAATCAATGTCAGCTGCGCAAAATGAGATTTTTCTTTTTCATATTTTTGGATATGAATGGAACAAAAAACGTGCTATACTTGAGTCTATGCTACGGAATCTAGTCGGAGCAAACACTTGCTCTATAGGCGCAAGAACTACTTACGTTTCAGAGTTATCTTATTCCGAATGCAAGGAATTTCTAGATAACAACCATCGTCAAGGAAATACGTCTGCTTCTGTCAGATTAGGATTGAAGGATAAAGTAACAAATGAGCTGATATCTGTAATGACGTTCGGTCATATACGAAACACAATCGGATATTCGAATAATACAGAAAAATCTGATTGGGAGTTATCTAGATTCTGCACAAAACTTAATACAAATGTTTCTGGAGGCGCAAGCAAACTATTCAAATACTTTATATCTAATCATGAATTCAACAAAATTGTATCCTTCTCTGACGTAGCTCACACGAAGGGAAATCTGTATAGCAAACTTGGATTTGAGGCTGTGAATGAATCTGATCCCAGCTATGTTTGGACAAATATTTATGACACTGTATACTACAATCGAGTATCTTGTCAGAAGAAAAATTTGCGCAAACTCTTACAAGACAATACTATAGACATCGAAAATAAAACAGAAGCCCAGATAATGGAAGAACACGGATTCGTTAAATTATTTGATTCCGGTACTATTCGTTGGGAGTACAGTAAACCATAATATGTAGATATTGGAGAGTCAATTCTGTGATAACTAAGAAATGCGAATCATGCGGTAAGCTTTATTTGGCTATGAATTCAAAACAGAGATTTTGTCGAGGTCCTCACACATACAACTGTGAAGTATGCGGAAAGCTGTTTGAATATTACTGTTCACCCACAGATAAGCCACACACTTGTTCTAAAGAATGCAAATATGAATACATGAAACAAAACTTACAAACAAAATATGGTGTAAACAATGTATCGCAAATTCCTGATGTGATTGCTAAAAAACAAGTGTCTAACTCTAGCGAAGAATCATTGTTAAAGCGACGCGAAACTTGTCAGCAGCGATATGGTGTTGACAACGTAAATCAACTAGATTCTGTGAAACACAAAATTTCAGAAGCGTTGAAATCTGAAGAAGTTCGATCGAAACGCAAAGAAACATTTCAATCTCATTATGGATGTGATCATTGTTTTTCATCTCTTGAGTTTAGAGAAGCGCATAGTATAGACAATATCTCAAAACTAGATTCTACAAAAGCTGCTGTTAAGAAAACACTGCTTGAGAAGTATGGAGTGACAAATATATCTAATATTCCTGAAGTGAAAGCAAAAGCTAAAATAACTAGAGCTGAAACTTGTGTTCAACGATACGGGCAGAATTGTATTTTCAAAACAGCCGAATTTAAATCGCATATTCGAGATACCTATCACGTAGATAACGTGATGAAAAATCGTGAAGTTATGAAGAAAGCTATGCGAAATAAACAGCATAAAAGCAATTTAGAAATTCGTCTTCATAACTTTCTAAACACTTATGATATCGAATACATTCAAGAGTATGTTATCAAACAGGGTAGCCTGATTCATTCATTTGATGTATTTCTGACTAAGTATAACATACTGATTGATTGCGATGGAGACTATTGGCATTCTTATTTATCAGACCCAGACGGCAGCAGAGTCAGAGACGATGGTGACGCTGTACGACTTTCACTTGTTCCCAATGATGCTATCTTCTATTTAATTGTAGAATCCGATTTTGAGCGAGGTCTGAGAGGGCTTCAGAGGATGATTAAAGAAATAGACAAAAATATATTTGATTACGATTCTGAACTATTCAAATGGTGTAGGAGTACAGGATTTCCATATCCTCATTATGACAAAGACAGATTACTGTCTGATTGGCATAGACTCCAATTGTTTGACGCTTGTGAATACAATGAAAATCGAACATTTGGAGTTTCTGTAATAAATCAATATCATAAATCAATATATGACGCAAATACTCATGGTTGCATATCGCCTAGAGCAGCTTGGGGAAAGGATGAATTGCTCAAAAAAGTAATTGCGAATCGACTCATATACATAAATAATGTGGACCCCTCCAAGGTATTAAAGGGCTTCAGTATAGCAAAAGTAGCTACCAGAGTATCAGTATTTAACCCTACACTTGCTAAGTACATCTGTCAGAAATATCTTAAGAACTATAATGAAGTAGTTGATCCGTTTTCTGGATTTTCTGGGAGGCTTTTAGGGTGCTGCGCTGAAAGTAAGACATATTATGGTCGAGACTTGTCAGAAGCTCATGTAGCTGAGAGCAACGAAATCATCAAATCGTTGAATTTGAATAACTGTGAAGTAATTCAACAAGACATTTTAGAAACATATGATGAAAACTTTGAATGTTTGTTAACATGCCCTCCATACAACGGCAAAGAAGTCTATGATACCGAAACTGAGTTTAAATCTTGCGAAGATTGGATAACAGAATGTTTGAATAGATTCAACTGTAAGCGTTATGTATTTGTAGTAGATAACGCTGGGAAATATGAAAAATACGTTGTTGAGGAGCTAAAATCTAGATCACATTTCAGAAAATGCTCAGAATATATTGTTTGTATAGATAGATAGTATGATATGCTATTGGTCTATGGTAAATACTATACATACCTTACTTATATTTACATTGTACTTATATTAAGTGGGAGGTAGGGTACATGACAAATTCAGATAGAGTTACACATACTTTCGGAGACATTAGTAAAGCACAAGATAATTGGGGCAGAGCTGGTAACATAAATATCTTAACAGACAGTGACAATAAAGATGGGTCACTGTCTATGTATCTTCAAGACGTCAAAGTAGGACAAGATTACAAATCGGTAGAAAATCAAATATATACTAAGTTTGGTCCGGAGATATTTGCTACCATATTACCAATACATAAACAGACAGATAGTAAATCAGCTGCAAATAGCTTCACACTACTAACATTTAACTTTTCTTGAGATTATTCATCTTCTAGATATATGCTAAACATTTATCTAAGAGATGAAACAGATTATCATGTTGTATGCCCAAGGCAGTATCAGACAAAACGTGTCTTTTCTTCTGATATAATCAACAGATATGTTCAACCTTCAGGATACACTGAAATATCTGATAACGCTCAAATATATTGCCAGCCTTCTAGTTTATTGTTGATATATGCTGACTGTGCTAATAAGGTACTAGTAGCTAAGGAGTTTGATGATGCGTCTAGTTTAACATCTTATTTCACGACTATAGAAGAAAGTATCACAACTGATGGTGAGCTAAATATATCTCCAATATGTATAGTTGAGCCGGGTTCAATTGCTTTTAGATTAGGGCATATGATTACTCCAAGCAATATACCTTACGAATGTAAGTTGTCGGATAATTCATCTAGAGTACCTAATATGCTTCTTGTAGGTGACCCTTACGAATTGTATACGCAAGAATCGCTTTCAACTTATCTAACCTCTCCTGAATACTATCTGTGCGGTGTTTCGGACCAAAGTGGAATACCTATGAATGAGCTGTCAAACATAGATATGAAAGATTTTCCGGTTATATGTGGTAAAAGTAATCTTAACAGATACAATGATGTTTTCAATACACTTTCAGCACCAGCATTTTACATAGACTATTTGGACGGGCTAAATCCTAGGCCGCCTGTAGTAGACCTACATGGATTTGAGTTATCTTCCTATGACCCAGATGAGTATTTAGGATATGTAAAACCGTCTCGCTACAGCTATTCTGCAAAACGTATCTCTGGTTGCGATATAACATTCAAGCCGGTTTCGAGTGGATCTAATGAGTATTCTTTCGGTCTTTATGAGCAAGATGTAGGATGCGAATTTGTTGGGTGCACACTAATTTTTGATTTTTCTGATGTTACAGAAAATACAGCAATTTATTTAGATAGATATGGATATCTGGAACGTTCTAAATACGAATTTACAGACTGTACTTTCATAATAAAATACAACCCTGAATTACCTTCCAGTGTAACGCAGAAAATCTTTATAGCTTCTTGCAATATCCGAGACTGCAAATTCTATTCGTTAACTACTGTTAGGTATTCTAGTAGCACGTTGACCAGTTATGTAACTTTAGAACTAGGGCCATGGAGTTCTATTTCTAATTGTCGAATGTTCAATTTCGAAGAGATAAATGATACTAGCGTATATCCTAGCGGAGGAGAACATATCATAGTTCGAATCGGAGAGATGAGTAGTGTTTCTGGATTGTTTTCCTACAGATCGTTCTACCTAACTGTATCAAGTTATACCCAAGCTGCTTGCGAGCTAAATGATTGTTATCTGCCTGGTGCAATTGTAAGCGGGTTCACTAACTACAATAATTGCGTAATATATGCGTTTGAGCTTATACCTGCTGATCAAGAAGCATCTGCCATAAAATACGGCAGAGAAATAACTGATATCAACATGAAGAACTGTATTATTGTAGACCATATTAAAGTATCTAATCAGGATAGGATGCGACAAGTTGGTTGGACATTTGAGAATTGTCAATTAGGTAGCAACAAAGACAGCTTTGATTTCATCATAGATTTAACTCAGTGGGATACTCTTTGGCCTATATCTTACGGCAAGGGGGTATCACGTTTGGATATTTATGTCACCAATTCTACTATCGTTTCTTCAGGTGAAAGAACTTTGAAGGCGCACAACAAGAAGGTATTGAATTATTCTGTATCTGATTTATACACTGTCTTGAATAGCTAATACTTTCTAAGCTGCAGGATGTCTTATGCGTCCGAGTTAGTAAGGTAGATAAATTTTTCATGATCTCATAATTAGTTGCATCTGTTCAAAGCGAGCTATTTAGCTCGCTTTTTTTTTACATTCGTTAAATGTGTTACACGAAAGCGAGGAGATAGAAGATAAATGTCGCGGGAGTATACATCCAAGCACGAAATATCTACATACTATGAAAGATACGGTAACCAATTTGAACTAGAGCTTACATTTTGCCTAAGTTTGGTCGAAGATTTCTAAAATTCCTGAATTGTTATGTGCATGCAATCCTAAAGACAAATGCATATATGAATATGAGTCAGGATCACCAATAGAGGAACACGATATTGTACGCCGACCTAATTTGTCTCTACTAGATATAAACTTGTATAGCTTATCTCAATCTGCTTTTACAGATAAAAATGGTGTTACTAAGACTTATATCTTATATTTTGTCAGGAACAGATACTACGTCGATACGGTATTCAGTGACATTAACATAGATGGACTGACGCACATTCAAACACCTAATCGAAAGAAATCCAAAGAGGTATTTTACACATTATGCAGAGAGTCGCGGAAAGCGATCATCATCCCGGGAAAACAATCGTAGTTTAGTCGACATTATTCTATATTCGTTATTTACTATTACAACATCATACACAAACATGACTAAGATAGGAGAGCAATACAACATGACATTGTTAGAGTTACAGATTAAATTAGGAGAGCAGATAGATGCATTGACAGATCCTAATACTTCCTTTGAGTTAAAGAAACAGGTTGCAGAAATCTCATCTGTTATATCTAGCTTAGCAAAACAAATGATCAACAACGCAGATATTGTTCTTAGAAGAGATAAGATGATTGCTGAGGGCAAACTCAAGAATTCTACAATCAACAAGATGATTGATCATGAAGACTAAGCGACATTTCACATCTGAGCAAGATACATGGTTAGTATTAAATTATCATAGATTTTCATGCTATAGAGATATGGCAGAACAATTCGATGAGTTGTTTGACGAAACTCGATCTATGGAACAGGTCAGAGAACATTGTAACAAAGTGTTGCATCTAAAAGGTAAATCCAGTATAACTAGATATGGTTGTAAACGAAAAGAGCAGTTACCTATCGGAACAATACGTGTTTCTCAGACTGCTACATTCATAAAAGTTAAAGAAGTTCCAGAACATACTGGCATCACTGGATACATGAGACCGTATTGGATCCCGTTGCAAGAGAAGATATATTCAGATAGATTTGGACCTGTACTTGAAGGCAATATGATATGTTTTCTAGACAAGGATCGAACGAATTTCAACATCGACAATCTTTACATGATCGATAGGAAAATATCTGCTATATTGTCAAGCAATGGGTGGTGGTCAACTGATCCAGAGTTGACTAAGGCAGCTATACTTTGGTGCAAGCTACACTACGCAATCAAATCCACATCTAATTAAACAAGAATCGTTATATTTGATTGTAATCAATATTACCTGGAGGTAAACAATATGTCTGCTAATGTAGAAACAATGTTCAGTGTAAGAGAAGTTCCGTGGCACGGTCTAGGAACTATCGTTCAGGAAGCACTTATTTCAAAGGATGCTCTTCATCTTGCCGGCCTGGATTGGAATGTTATTTCTCGTCCAATCTTTACAGAAGACGGAGATGAAATTGAAGGATATAAGTCAAACGTAAGAGATTCCGACAATACTGTCTTAGGAATTGTTTCTAACAAGTATAAGATTGTTCAGAATGCAGAAGCATTTGATTTCACTGATGAGTTGATTTCAAATGATGTCAGATATGAAACAGCTGGATCTCTTAGAAATGGAAAGCAGATTTGGCTTCTTGCTAAGATGCCTCAGACGGATATTGTAGGAGACAAAGTAGATCCGTATATCTGTTTCACTAATAGCCATGACGGCTTAGGTTCTATCAAATGCTGTATGACACCAGTGCGTGTCGTTTGTAATAACACATTGTCGCTCGCCCTTGAGAACGCCACGAGATCATGGTCTACTAAACACGTTGGTGATATTTCGACTAAGCTTGCAGAAGCCAAGCGCACCCTGTTTCTCGCCAATGATTACATGGATAATTTGTCAAAAACTGCAGATAAACTTGCAAATACAACTTTTACACAGAATAAAGTAGAAGAATTTGTATCTGAGTTATTTAAGACACCAGATGATGCGACTGATAGAGTCAAGAATAACGCAGAAGCGTCTAAGGAAGCTTTCATGTATTGCTATTTTGCGCCAGATATTGCTAAATTTAAAGGCACAGCGTGGGGATTAGTAAACGCTGCTTCAGATTTCGCAATGCATGCTGCTCCTGCACGTAAAACAGCAAAATATGCTGAAAACAAGTTTGCAAATTCGTTGAACGGAAACGTTATCATTGATACTACAATGTTAGCTATGATGAAACTAATCAGTAAGAAGTGAGGAGGAAATCGCTGTCATGAGTTCATTGAATTGGGCTGAAAATGAAATTGATATTGCAAGGAATATTCTCAAAAATTCTCCAGAAGAAGAAAGAAACGAAAATAGCTACATCCTCGGCTGCTATGAGAGTGCTCTCAAAGCATTTAAGTCCCTTATCGACGACCAGCATTCAGGTACGTCTATTTCTATCACTAAGTCAATCCTGATTCGTCTCATTGAAGGACGGCCGCTGAACGACATTCAAGATGTCGAAGATGTATGGGATGAAGTAGGTTTTTTCAATGATGATGTAAAAGCGTATCAGTGCTCTAGAATGTCCTCCCTTTTCAAGAAAGTGTATCCAGATGGGACTGTAAAATTCTATGACATTGACCGAGCTGTATGCGTCAATGTAGATAATCCTAGAAATGTGTTTCACGGATATGGATGCACAATTCTTGATGAAATGCTTCCTATTGAGATGCCGTATTCACCCTCGTCTAAGCAGTATAAAGTTTATTGCAAAGAATTCCTTTATGATGAAGATGGAGGTGATTTTGATACTTTAGGTGTCCTTTATGCTATCTCTCCTGATGGTGATCAGATTAACATTGGGAGATATTTCAAGGACGATAAGAACAATCCTAGTTGGACAGAAATTCAAGAGGATGAATATCTATATAGGCTGTACCATCAGTTTAGATGAAATCTGATTTCGGAATAGAAGCTTATAATTTGTAAGGAGTATTAAAATGAGTCTTGAAGTAATCGTAGATATGTTAGCAACCGCTTTTCCCGATGCAGGAGTAAGGATCGTTAAAACGCTTAACATGGGAGACAGAACTCTTGTCCATGAAGGAAAGATTTCAGAAAGTAAGCCGATTTCGGTAGCTTTGAATGAAATCCTATCTGTTAAGTCTACTGAATATTATCCTGAAAATGGTATGATAGTGATTGTGTGTACAAGTTGATGTTTCTATTCGCGTCTTCCTTAATACGACGCAAATAGAAAGATAGTGTTTTATTTTTCCTTTCGAGCTACTGGCGCAGTGATAAGCTGCGCCTTTAGCTTTGAGCAAATTATTAACGAATTATTAACGGCTATTGAACTTTGAGCTAGATCGTTATATAATATAAACAATAAAAGTTGTCTACATTAGGACGTGAGTAGAAACTATAATATAAAGAATAACAAAGACCTTCAACACTTCAAGAAGGCTCAAACCTGGAGGTAACAAGATGGCTCAGTACGCAATTTACGAAGAGAATTTCGACCGTCTTCAGAAGAAGATCACGACAATCGCAAACAAGTGCAAGAAGTTCGGATGCGAGTTCAAGTTCGAAGTGGTCGGCAGCGAAATCCGTAAGGTGGCTGATGACGAAGGTAATCAGAGAAACTGCAAGTTCATTCTTGTAGAAGCCGAAGGTACGGCTAAGCTCAATGACTGGGAGTTCATTGCCTCTATCGAGCATAAGGAAGGCGGAAATATCATCCGAACCTTCAACAAGGATGTTGACATTCCCGTTCGTTATTTCAATTCGGATCCAATTTGCGAACATTGCAACAGCAAGCGTCGTCGTAGCAAGACCTGCCTCGTTCGTAATACCGTCACAGGTGAGTGGAAACAGGTAGGGCTTTCTTGCTTGAAGGATTTCACTTGCGGCCTTAGCACAGAAGATGTAACAAGATACATCAGCTTCTTCGATAACCTGATCGAAGGTGAAGCCCCTTATTCTAGACGCTGGGGCAAGCCTTATTGGTACATTTCTGAGCACCTTCCTTACGTAGCAGAGTGCGTCAAGCGTTTCGGATACTTCAACAGCTACAGCAACTATCCTACTTCTACTAGAGCTTTCAGCTACTTCGAGGTTGAAGCTCTTGATAGCAAGTTCATCGGAAGTAACTCTATCAAGAAGGAGATGCTCGATTGCGATTTTGAGGTTGGCGAAGAAAGCAAGAAGCTTGCAGAGGAAACTATCGATTGGTGCAAGCATCTCTCCAACGAGCAGGACCCTTACATGCACAACCTGGAAGCTATCTTTTTCAACGACTACTTCGCAAAAAGTGAGCTCGGATTCGTTACTTCTTCTGTCAAAGCCTATATGCGTCACAACGAGATCGAAGATAAGAAGCGCAAAGAAGCTACCGAAAGAGCAAAGGCTGCTCAGAAGTCTTCTCATAAGTACAACGAAGGCGACAAAGTACAGTTTGAAGTTGTCAACTTCAAGTACATTACCTCTTTCGACAACATGTATGGGACCACATATCTCTACAAGTTTGAAGACACAGAATGTAATGTCTACTCTTGGTTCGCGTCTTCTAGGTGTGATGAAGAGAGTGTAAAGTCTATCAAGGGCACAGTTAAGTCTAATGGCGAGTACAATGGAGTAAAAGAAACTTGTCTTACGCGTTGTAAGGTAACTTACGACACATCTACTACAAGTACTACTGAACATCCACAAAATATTGCAGACATAGCTACAGAAGATATATTTAAATTAGCGTGGTGAGGAGGTATATAAATGAACATTATTTCAGCTGCAGAGGCTAGAAGACGCGCAGCGTCTTTAGATAATAGATACATGTCTCAGATAAACAAAGAAATCAAATCTGCTGCTGACAACGGCGAATATAGCTGTTGTGTTCATTTAGACGACATCTATACAGATAAATCTGCTGCTGATTATCGACGAATGCTCAAAGAAGCTGGATACACATGCGATGTATCTAAAGAACTGCATGAATATGTAGATGATTCAGTTTACCACGATATGCACGCGTATTATACTACTGTGATTACAATCGTCTGGAAGTGATTACATGAAGAGTTCAATATCCGCACAAACTGCGAACGAATTAACTGCAGCTGCAGTCAACGTCTATAACATTATAAATTCAGCTATACGCGAAGCTTGTAATCGAGGATTGTATGAAGCAACTGTGAGGACTTCGTTGGAACAGGATTCTAAGCAGTGCAAGGAATGTTTACAGTACTACGCTAATTTAGGGTACAAATTAACCGAAAGATACGTACACGTATATTATTCAGATGAAGACACTCATTATAGCTTAAGACTAACGCTGAATTGGGAACATCCTACAACGCTATCTTATTGACGTATCACCTTGTATATGTTACACATAAATGATTGGAGGTAGCTAACTTGGCACTATCTGAAAAGATCCAGCTGCTCGGAGCTGGATTATACAAAAATATTCCCGATGAACTTACACTAAAAAACATTCCGACTGCATCTGAACTTGATTACGTGGGCAGTGAAGATTTTGATCAAACCATGATCGATACTATTCTGCCTCAGGCCATTGAAGAGAAGATCGACACAAAAGAACTTCTCGAAATCGATTATCAGTGGATCTGCAGATGCTTAAGATTACTAAATTACGGCCCATATGTAACAGTCAATTCAATTTTCTGTGACAATTGTGGTAGAGTTGATGGTGAGTATAGAGTTAATCTAAACACTGTGCAGTGCAAAGCTCTACCCGATTCATTCTTGAATAAGCTTGTCATCAAAGCGGATGAATTCATTGATTTTGATGGAGATGTAGAGCTTCATCTATTAACAATGCAGCAAGCACTTAATTCATACAAAGATAAGCAGTTCATCATGTCATCTGGCAAGCCTATGAGAGAGCTTGCTAGAATTTGCTACATGATTACAGCAATGGGTGAAGACAAGAATCTAACTCCTGTTGATGTAAACATGATTATCAAATCCAAGTTGTCTTCTGCCGATTATATTGTATTGAAGAATAAAGTATCTGAATTAACTGATTATGGTCTAAGAGCTGGCGGAGCTTGTAACTGTCCGAGATGCGGAAGCAAGGATGCAGCTTTCATGGCATTGATCGATGAACGATTTTTTCGCCCAACCTTGGACGATTTACGGGAATGGAAACGAAGTAGAAATCAACGGAGAGATGAAGACGTACATGGAGCTCCGACAAAGAATGTACGAAAACATAATTGATGAAACCTTATTTATCTCTAGAGCGTCAGAAGGCGCAGTTTCTGCTGAATGGTTGATGACTCAGCCTATATTCGTAAGAAAGAAATATGTAGAGTCATTTGAAAAAGAACTCAAAGAACGCGAAAAGCGACTGAAGCAGAAGAAATAAGACAACTCCTCCTTTGAATAAATCTGTCATGGGAAATAGGTCAACAGAAATTTTGCCAGTTTCTGCGGGCCTATTTCTATGTATGAAATAATCTTTTATAATAGTACAACTATGAAAATATTTAGTATTTTAGCATATATGTAAAATTGAGGTGAAGAAACAATGCCAGACAACACTAGTAACAATACATCTACTAGCAAAACAGCTAGATTTGTTTCGGATTCTCAAGGATTAACCGATAATAGCACAAATCAATCTACTCAAAATAAAGAAGAATCTGCTAAGCCACAAGTAATAGAAAATGGCACAATTCGTGATTATCTAAAATCAATTGATTTGACTACAAAAGAAATACTTCGTAAGGGTGTTTCTCAGTCTAACGCAAGGGATAAGATAAAAGACGAAAAGAGTAAGTTTCAGCAAGCTAAGGAAGAAGCAGAAAAGAAGAAAAAATCTGATCAAGCTTCTAATGAAAGAAAACAGCCACAAAAGAAAAGATACAATACATTTTCTGAAGGTGCGGAAGACGCATTTTGGGAAGAAATCTTAGGTAAAGATTTCAAAGATCAAATGAGCAGTATTGTCTCCGGGTTTGCAAAAGACTTTGGTGTAAACCTAAAAGACATTCAAGGCGATCTAGGAAACCAGCTGATGCATCAGGGTATGCAAGCCTTGAAGAATACAAAGTTTGGACAAGCTGCTCAGCAGAAGATCGATGATGTAAAGGCCAATGCATTCTCCAAACTTTCGCAGTCATTTGATAAGGGAGCTCAGGGCGGTAAGTCTTACGGCGGAGACGCTCTAAGAGACGTAGCTAATAAAATGAGAGGAAAAGAAGCTGCGCCTAGTACAGAAACAATAAAGAATGCAGCTCCTGAAAACGTATCAAAAGTCGGATCTATATTACGTGATAAGGGATTATCTACAGCTAATATAGAAACTGGTGATTTAGGATCTACTGTTGCAAAAGTCGCAGAGGATGCATTGGGCGGATCAGTTTCAGGATCCGAAGTAGCTACAGAAGCTGTATCGCAAGTAGCTACAAACGCTGCAGCAGACATGGCAACCGCAACAGCGGAAAACGCAGCAGCAACAGCTTCATTAACTACTGCGTCTACAGAAGCTGCAGCGGGATTAGCAACAGCTGGGGGCACAGCTGGAACAGCAGGAACCGCAATAGCTGGATTATCCAGCGCAGCAGCTGCAGCGGGCCCAATAATTCTAGCTGCATTGGTAGGAATAGAATTACTCTCAGACGCAGTAGGTCCTGCTATCGAAGGATTCAAGAAATTTGGATCCGCTCTAAAGCAGGCAGCTAATAGACAGAACGAGTCTGATGACTACAGAGCAAAGTTAGCTACTGAGAGACTTAAAGAAGACGTAAAAACAATAATTGAACAGCCATTTAAGATTCTGGAAGAAGCTGCGAAAGCTGTATATACTGCTTGGGACAATAATCTTCGACTCATAAATCAAACACAAGGATATACAAAATCTGATCTACAAGATTTGATGGCTGTATATGCTCAGAGATTAAGAGACGAAGGATTGTCTAAGTACGTCAGCGGTTCTGACATTACAACAAATTTAACAAAAGTTCTTGAATCTGGGTTATCCGGACAAGTCGCAGAAGAATTTGCATATGTAGCGACAAAACTTAACGCAGCGATACCTACAGAAGACTTCTTCCAGTATTCTTCAACATATGCGTCAATCGCAGCGAACCAGATAAAAGCTGGAATGTCTGAGACGGATGCATTGCAATATGCTACAAAACAATTAGAATCATTTGCAAGTAGTCTGTTATACTCAAGTCGTCAGCTTGCAGGTGGATTCAGCTCAGGTCTAAAGAACGCATCTTCATTATTTGAAGAATCTGTAAAGATCACTCAAGCAGCAAAAACAGGAGACGCAAGCGAACTATCTGCAGTATTGACAGCGGTATCTGCAGCAACAGGTGCGATAGCTCCAGACCTTGCGTCATCTATGACTGACGCAATAGTAAAAGCTGCGACTGGTGGTAATTCAAGTCAAATAGTTGCTCTTAGATCTTTAGCTGGTGTGAACGCAAGTAACACAGAATTCTTAAATGAACTAGTAGAAGATCCGCAAAAGATATTCTCCACATTATTCGAGAATCTAGCTAAGATGCAAAATATGTCTAACGACAACTTCATGGAGGTTGCCGAAGGACTTTCCGATGTATTCGGAATATCTATGGATGCATTCGCAAGAATAGATTTCACATATCTTGCAAACGCAATCAAAAACATGAATACATCAGACGCATCGTTAAACGAAAACATAACTAATCTTAAGTCTGGTCAGTCTACAACAAACGCTGATATACTCAAGAATCAGCAAATAAATCAATACATCATTGAAAACGGATTATCTCTTGTTCTAGACAATGAAGCTGCTCGTATAATACAAGAACACATGTGGGACGAGCAGATGGCTCAGGAAATTAAAGAAACTACTTACGGAGTAGAGATTCAAGGCGCTGCGCTGGAATTGTTATCTGGTATTCGTCAAACAATACGTAACTTGATGAATCTACTTAATCCTGTAGGTTGGTTAATAAAGACTGTAACAGATGTTCAACAGTCATCTTCTGAAGGTGACAAGCTCAAAGACGACGTAGCTAAAATACTTCAGCTAGGCGCGGTCGGCAAGGGAAATGCTCAATCATTCTATCAGCTTACCACAAGAGGCAAACAATTAGGCGTAACTAGCAATCTAGTTGAGCTGATGGGCGGAAAGTCTAGCTACTACGGAGCTAGAGACTTCTACTCTGTAATACGAAACGCTTCAGATATATTTAGCCCAATAACATCAAGCGCATTGAAGTCTGTCAATGATGCGGCTGAATGGCTACTAAATAGAGATGCATGGAATAATTACGCTTGGCAAGAAGCGTATAACACAATAACAGGTAAATCTAAGCCAACTTCTGTATCTAGTAAGTATACTTGGGGAACCATAGGAAAGTCATTAAGTAAATCATTATCTGCGTCATCTAGATCTACATCATCGATGTCTTCTGCAGTTTCAAATTCTGCATTATCAGAATCACAGCAAGAAGCGGCAGATAGAAGAAGCACAGAAATCCTTCAGTCTAACTTCAATAGAATGAAGGATACTATTCAAGAATTTGTAAATAAAGATAAATCATACGATGAGTGGAAGGCAACGGCTAGAAACTACGGAATATCTGATTTTGATAAAGCGATAGATAAATTAGGATATTCTGAAGCAGATTTACAAGGCTATTTTGAAGCGCTCCAAGGGCAAAAAGGTGCACAAGCTGAGCATGATAGGCAGCTGAAGGAAGAAACCTTCTGGGAAACCATGTCTACCAATGATGACAGCCAGATGAATCAGCTTATATCACTTAAAACTGCTGGTAACGATCTACTCAATAAACTCCTTGAAACAACAACTGCATTCAAGCAGATGTTCAACGACTACTTTGTTGAGCCAAACTGGTATGCAAATACATACGATAGCGCAGCGGTAGCTAAAATACAAAAAGATGAAAAGTATGAAGCTTCTGACGCTATATACAAACTCGCAGAAGCCATAACCGCTTCTAACAACTTAGATAATCCTACAGTACAGACAAATGCATTACTTGGTCAGATACTTATTGTTGTTCAGAGTATTATGCAACAAAATAACACTAAGGGTAAGCTTACTATTCCAGATGCGATCGCAGCAATGGCTACAGGTCAAATGACAGTAGAATCAAACTAATCAATTCAATTGGAGGATAATCATATATGAATTTCATAACATTCTCAACTGGAACAACTAACATATTTCCATTAGCTAATTCTACTACTGGTGGACAGCTGATGACTGAATACAATCTTCGTTCTAGAGAAAGCGTCAAAGTTGGCCCTATCGACCATGATAATAGAATACAGTATATGGTCGGTGAATCATTTGTAAATTCTGCAGATGACTTCATGATAAGCAAAAGCTCTTCTGGAGATAATCAGAAATTTGAAATTTCGTCTGGCAGAGCGGTAATCAATGGTCATTTCTTTGAATCGCTTGTTCCTGTAACTATAAACTTAGCTGAAGCAAATACTAAATTGGAGAACAGCGCACAGCCTGGGTTAAAAGGCGATCTAGTTGTAGGTCTAAGAGCAATGTACAGTACAGAGAAGACGATGGCTGGCGCAATGCTCAAAGAAAACAATGATGAAGTCTTTGAGGGTGTCCAAGTTGTGGTATATGCTCCCGCTGATTTCGTGTTACCTGAAGACACGCCAGATGATGAAAGTAAAGTAACCGCACACATCAAACTAGGTCAGATTCATTATAGCAACGGCGAGATAAATGATAATATTGTTCAAAACGCTGATAAATGCAGATACATTGATGCTAATAGAATAAAGAACATCGCTGATATTACATCAGATACATACATCAGTCGAACTGGATTGAATCCCGGTAAGATATATGGGTTTTCTGGTAAGGGTGACGCCGATAAAGATACTTGGTGTGACTTAATCGATAGTTTGATCGTATGGGATAAAGCATATTCTAAGCCTACAACAAACAAACCATCAATTGATTCCGCGCAATTTGGAACAAATAATGGACGTGTAATATTGAATCTACCTCATAAACAAGTTGACGGAATGGTAGACGCAAACAACAATAGAATGTATTACCCTACTAAGACGCTAGAGCTTCCTAGAGCTACATACTCAGGTGGAGAAGCAGGTACAGTTGACTATAATTATACAAAAGCTATCAAAGATCAATTTGAAGCGATACACACAAAGATGTTACAAGGGAAGCAGCGTGGATATGTTCCGGTTATTGAGAGTACAGATAGAGAAGAACTACCTCCGATAAATGTTGCATGGGATTTAGGAGATTACATTCTAGTAGGAACAGATAATTCTGTAGTAGATTCGGCAACAACAAATCTCATAAAATCTCCTTCTACTCTATACGTTGTTATCGATGGAGTTGTAACATCACTAGATTATTTTGATTCAAAAGCTGACGATTCAAGTATTCCCGACGGCTTAGGAATGCAAATGAAGCGATTCAACTGGTATGATTCTAAAAATGATCCAATTCCGTCCGTAGGAAATCCTGATACATGGAACAATCAGCTTGAAGTCGCGACTGGTAACTATATCGGTACTGTTGGCAAAGATTACGTATTAGTAGCGTACACATATACAGATAAGCAGAGCAAAACTCATACTACATATTACTATTACGTAGTGAAAACTAATACAGGTAAGAGATATTCAGACCCGATATTCTTAACCGGAGAAGTACAGCTGGCTACAGAAGATACAATCGGTGGATTCTTAAATGTTCCAGATACTGCTTTAGACGCTGGATACGTTTATAGAGATGATACAGGGCATCTTAGATTACTAGACTATGCGCTACTGAGATCTGGTACACTCGCATATCAGCTTGCAACTGATCAAACATACGGAGATGGGCTTACCTCAGAAGCGATACAAGATCAGCTAGATGAATATGTCAATGAACGTGTTGCATTTCCTTCTGCAGAGAAAATGTCAGATTCGACTTATGATGGTCGCATATTCATCTCTTTAGAATTACCTAAAGAAGACGAGAAAACAACAATAACAATACGAAATATTGACAGCAGATTCGGAACAGCTGTTCACTTACATTTATCTGGTACAGCTGATCGCAAAACAACAATAAATGTCGAAAATTGCGAGAAAATTAGAATAGACTATGCATTTACTTCTGATACTACTGATCGCCCTAAATTAAACATAAAAAACTGCGGTTTATACTACGACGCATATGTAATATCTTGTGCTTATACAATTGAGGATATGACTCTTTGGTACAAGAAGTATGAGAAGACAGATCCAAATATTACAGTATCTGGTATGAAGGTAATTTCTCTAGATGAAATAACTACAGTGAAAGACATTGATTTATGGAATGAGTCTGTTGACAACGATATTCATTATAACTGGGGACTAAAAAGCGTCACATTTGGTTCAGATGGTAACATATTAGGATTCGGTATTCTAGTTAGAAACGAAACAACAGCTAATGTGTCATTAGGAAAATCAATAATTGTATCTAGATTTACTGTACCTCAGTCAAATGGTTTATCATACCCAGCAAATAAAGTAAATAAGCGGATAAAGATATCGGGTACATTTGAAAGTGCATACGCAAATGACACTCCGCAAGGATATTTGATGATGACTACTAACTTCACTGCCTTATCTCAATACTATGATAAGACAACCGAAACAGAAGTAGATGGTCAGTTATCAATATTCATGAATGCAGAAAATATAACAAATGTAGTCGGTGTAAACGCTGGACAAATCCTAGACGGTTGGTCTACTGATTCCTATCATCCTTTTGAAGGAGTGATTGTATAATGAGTTCACTTATTCATGATATAATCAAAATCAAGTATGTCAACGAAGGTTACTTACCAGATATTCCATATCATCTAATATCAGATGAAGAAATGATAGAAGCTTTCATGAACTATGATGAAAATTCAGGTTATTTTTTCGACAACTATTATGTAACTGCTGATCCATTGAACGATGCATATGATACATTAGTATCGACAATTCGACTGTTGCTGAATAGATACATTTCCGATGTTTCTGATGAAAAACAATTACCCGATTGGATATACTCATATATGTTAGGAACAGTCATTTCTGATACATCCTCAGAAAGAGATAGACATGATTTACTTGTGCTGTTGGATAGAGACAACGTAGATGACGAAATCACAGACAAAGAAAAGAGTTTATGTCTTAGAATAAGCAAAAACTGGATACATAAGCTATCGTCTGACAAAAAATACCTTAAAATATTACAGCCTAATGGGTTATATAACACAATTGACGTAAGACCTCCTACAATGTTTGGAGAACCTCACATAATAAAGAGCTTGAGATTAGACATAGAAGGAATATAGGAGTGAGCTACATTGAAATATCTACAAGTAACAAACGATACAAAACTTACAGATATTGCCGATATTGTAGGCTCATACAATGTTCAACACGTATTATCTGCTAACAATCTAGAAAGAACTCCTATGATAGGTAAGTCTTTTCTATCTAAGTGCAAATCCATCATATCAGATTCTAGCGAAGTATCTTGGCAACGCAAGTCAACTGTTCTCAATACATTAACGTCTGATTCTGATGTTTTTGAAAGAGCTGCGCTACAAAGTGATGATGATTGGAAAGTTATGAGCTCATTGAGTACATTCAACGAGATGCTTAAAATTCCAGATGATCTAAATGTACCAACATCATATGGATTATTAGGAGACGAAACACCTGTAGATAATACAATCTATAAGAATGCAATGAAGTTGCTCGCTAACCCACCACATTATGTATATCCATCTATATTTAATGAAGTAAGTACAATACGAGCAACACAGATCATAAGCGCGTATAGAGATAATTCTAATTTTACTCAATTCTTCAATCTTCCTTGGGGCGATATTACATTATATTCATCACTAGAATCAAATGGTATCGATATTCCTGCGTATCCAGAAGAATATGAAGATTCTAGAAAAGCGAATTATACAACAATGCCTGATATGCTGTATCAGTATGAGCCTTGGCAATTGTATGAAAGTTCAGGTCCTAGATCAAACAATTTCGATTTTCAGCTTCATAGAGATATGTGGACAGGAGATCATAGAGACACAAAGGCGAATGATCTAATACGATTCTGTCAAGCAAATTGTTATCCTAGATATAATGGTTCAGCAGTAAACGTTCCTGTTGTTAGTTTGTATGTAAAAGGTAAGTGTTTGATTTCTGGTGTAATGACAGACTGTACAGTGAACTGGGATGGACCTATCGGATTAGACGGGTGGTATTTGTCATTTAAGCTATCGTTATCTATTACAGAGATATCGCAAACAGCGTTGAATTACAACACAATTAGATCAAAGACTATAATTGGTTAACTTAAAACATGAAAATTTTAACGTATTTTTCAGTTAATGTAGTTCTAGCCCCTGATCGACACAACGAAAATATAACAAATACGTTATTTTACGTAGTTACTGTCGAGTAGACGCTCAACAACTACTTTGACTCATATAACAATCATTCAAAATCGTATACTAATCGTATAAAACACTACGATTTCGTATATTTATAACCTAAACGTTATACAAACTTTAATAAACTAAAGAAAAGTGTTTCTATCGCATATGCGAAACACAGACATAATCGAAACAACGACAGAATGAATCGTATAAATATACGATTTCAGTAGAGGTAACAGCATGACATTCTATAATACATTAACACCATACAAAGTAATAAAAAAACGAGGAATTGAATATAGTGTATGCAAAGATTATAGTCATGTATCCAGATATAGAAATCTTCGACAAGTTATTCATCTACCTACAGATAATGAAAGAACAACTACACTCGAAACTCCAAACGCTTTCAACACAAACGTTGATGTCATATACTATGAAGTACCTAATAGATATGAAGACAGACTAGATCTAATAGCTAGAGATACGTTAGGTTCAGCTCAATACAGCTGGGTTATCGCATATTTCAATAAAATTTCAGATGGATATTCGGCAAAAGAAGGTCAACGACTTGTCATCCCTAAGTCATTTTACGATTTATTTAGCACTGGTGAAGTACTACAATCTATCCCTGCAACTTCATTAAATTTAGGACAAGAATAAAAATTCTATTTATCATACTATTTCATGGAGGAAGTTATATGAGTCAAAGCACATGTGTCAAAAGTAACAAAAATCATCCTTACACAATATCTGAAATCAACTACAAATCTGTTGCTGATTCAGATAATAAACAGCTCTACATTGATCATCTCAATAAACATATTGAAGCAGTAAATAGATCTTGGAACGAAATTCTAAAGCCTGATTTGATCAAGTATAGGAAAACTGTCGGAGAGCTGTCAGATGAGTACATCTCCGATGGTGTACTCAACAATATAACAAACAACATCAAACATCATGATGCTACGTCTTTTATGTCTGATGAAATGAATGGTGTAATGAATTCGCTGTTTCCAGATGAATCTCAGAAAGATAATCCATTAACTACACATATGTATGAATGTGCAAGAAATTTACATTATCTCAGAAATAACCATCATTGGCAACATTGGTTGACGTTTAGATCCATCGATGGAATTGGTCCAGTAGAAATGACATTCTCTTCTATATGTCATATGTTATGTTACTACTCTTCTTCACAATTTACACAAGATAAATCAATGACAGCTCATTTGTGGTGGGATTCGTTTGACCCAAAGGACAAGATTCATCCTACTACATCCATTGAAATTGAACGATTGCTTAAAATTTCACCTAAATTATAATCAGGTGATCAAATGTTTAAACAGTGTTTTGCAAATGTAGCTCTGGCTGGGGTGTCACTCACAGATTTTGGGCTGAAGATACCATCTCCATTCACCTCTTTGTCTTTGAGTAATAGTGAAATATCATCAATGACTCAATGGACTCTTGAGTGTATAGTAGGCGGAGATGACACAAATAGAATAAATGTCGCTGCATTTGAAGCCCTACTATATCAATCAGCGCAGAACGCAAGTAATTACTCAAATTCCTCTGGTATTCCTTGCTCATTTATATTTGGATGGTTGAATGATGACGGAAGTATAGCAGAATCGCTATCATATCAAGGATTTACGCTTACATTCAAAGTATCTACTTCTGGCAGGTACATGAAGTATTCTATAACAGGGTATGCCTCACTTGCTATACAAACAAGTTTACCCGTTCTTAGAATACCGGAAGTATCTGGAGTAGTTCAGCCGTCTGCTATTGTTGAAGGATTAGCTATTGCGGTTAAAGCGACAAACTATTATGATCTAGATATTGACCACAATGACTCACCTACGCTTGTTACACACGGCGCATTAACAACATCCTTTAACAACTATGTCAGAGGTTCATACAACGGAAAAGATGATTATGAGAATTTTCCAGGTCTGCTCAAGTTGTCAAAATCGTACAATGCGTCGAGAGATAGCGCTGGTTTGAATACATACAAAGTAAATAAATTAAGTCAAGCGATAAATAATAGAAGTGTATCAAAGCTTGATGCATTTCTGAAAACAAGTTTCACTGACACTAAACCACAAAGTACTACATTTTCGTATTGGGTAGATGAACCCACAATGACACAAAGAGGGTGCATACATTACAAGAGCAACGCCGGCTTAGCTGGAACACATCTAAGAGATACGCTTGAATATGGTACATCTAACACAAATGTATTAACATTGAATGGTTCATACAACGGTGTTGCATATAACATGACCGATATGAACTATACGCAAGTAGGATTCATTGTTGATGGAAGCGGTAATACAGTTCTTCAAGATGAACAAGTAATAAACAGTTGGAGCAGTACACTCGCTGATGTATTCCAGTCGGCAAATATTGTAAATGATGTAAATGCAATTGCGTCTCAGTTTAGCGGAGACTTCACAGTAACTGTCGCAGGTAGCACAAACAAGTATGAAATTGCTCAGCCAATATCCTTATTAGTTATGTCTGGCAATACAATATCTCCAATAACTGGAATATATAATATCGTATCTGTTTCGCATGATATTGGCGCAACATTTATAACTACATTGAAACTTCAAAGATTGGTTATGAGTACAGCGAATCAAGTCGCAGCAGGACAAAACATATTGATAAGAGGGAGCTCTTCATACCCTACATTATCCTATACAACAACCAAAAACATTGTATCGACAGGAAAAGTTGATTTCGGAGATATGTATCCTGACTTCACTCACTTGTCAACATATACAATCTAGAAACTTTCTTAGATTGGACGTGATAATTTGGTAATTAAAAATTGTAGACTTACTAATACCGACATAACCTGGCCAGATCAAGGCGCTGAACAGGGTTACGGAAATTCGAGTAAACTTATACATACTGGAGTAGATATCGCTTGTATCGACGCCTACTCCATTTGCGCTGGTAGCGTAATAGAATGTAGCTACTACAATGTGGGCTACATGATCGTTATTCAATATAACAGTGAAATATTCATAAAATACATCGTTCAGCAGAAACCTGAAGTATCCTGCGGTGATATAGTTCAATCAGGTCAGCATATTGCAAAGACGGATAAATTTGTGCATTTAGAATATTTGAGAACTGACGGAGGAGACATTGGAGTGACTGTAATATACAGAGATATTGCACTTCATCCTAATGATCCTATCCATCTATTTGACGGTTCGATCACCTTCAGAGATTATGCTATTGATGGCTCAAAGTCTGAACCAGCAATAGATGGACTTTATGGAACTAAGGTTATAACAAAGATTGATGATATTCCAAATTCTGCGCTACAAGAGTTCACTATCATGGGACAAAATAGAGGAGATTGATCATGCCTAAGTATAGTAACAGCTCATTGGCTACGTATAAGAAGCTATCTCCTATGTGTAGCTCTCGGATAGTAGATTCTAATCCTACTGGTACAATAGACACTATAACTATTCATCATATGGCCGGAAATTTATCGGTTGAAGCTTGCGGTGATGTATTTCAATATAGAGAAGCTTCATCTAACTATGGTATAGGTTCCGACGGTCGTATTGGGTTGTATGTGGATGAATCGATGCGATCTTGGGCATCTTGTAGTCCTGAAAATGATTCAAGAGCTGTTACTATCGAAGTAGCTAATAGTGTGGCTGGTGGGCAATGGCCTGTCAGCCAGGCTGCTTATAATGTGCTGATAAAACTTTGCGCAGACATATGTAAGCGAAACAATATTAAGCGATTGAACTATACAGGAAATAAATCTGGAAACTTGACAATGCATAAATGGTTCGCAGAAACTGCTTGTCCTGGTCCTTATCTATCTGCTAGATTCGCAGATATTGCTACGCAAGTAAACAGGCTCTTGTCAAACCCAAATTATCAAGTTAAATCTGCGTCTACGTCTTATGCTGACAATGATAGTTCATCTGATACTATCGATACTGCGACAGCTTATGACGCAGCTGTAAGCGGAGGCATATTACCGTCTGACGATGAAATAACTCCATATATAGTTACTATAAATAGGAAAGCAACAGATATCAACTTTGATAAGTTAAAAGAACTAGGTGTAATCGGTGTAGTTATTGAAATAGGTAGTTTATTTGATGTAGGACATAATCGACAGTCATTCCGAAATCCTAACTTAATAAAACAAGTAAACTGGGTCAATGATGCTCAATTGATGTGCGGGCTATATTTCAACGCAAGGGCAAAAGACATAACAGAAGCTAAAGATGAAATGGAAGAGCTTTATCTTGCGATCAAGTCGCTTCATCCAAACTTAGGCCTATGGGTGATACCCACATTTAGTTCTAACAAAACTAAAAACAACGAACTATACAAATACTATCAAAAATGCTTCATTCAGATGGGTCTTAAAGGTCAAATAGGTATATATACAAGACGATCGGAAGTCACTAAATTCGACTGGGATACATTCAGCGATGACTGGTATCTTTGGTTGGATGATCACATAAACAAATTTGACAATATAACTGAGTTGTTAGTTCCATCATTCTTTGCATTAGATAAAACTTGAATAAGGAGATATTCATTATGAATAGAGATGATAGTCGAATACCTTCAGGTAACTGCTTCACAGGAGATACAAAGTTTATTACAAAACATGGCACAATAAACATGAAAGATCATGTTGGCGAAATTCATGAAGTATATTCCCTAGAAAATGCATGGCATTATGCTGTAGTTATGTATTTCGGAAAGGGTAATTTATGGAGAGTTAAACTGTCCAATGGAAATGAATATACTTGTACGGACACCCATGATTGGATAGTAAAAACACATTCCGATAAGTACAAGCGAGTTAATACTTCGGATATGTGGCCATTTATGATACTTCCTACAAAGGACAAGGAGTTTGTATATGTTAAAAGCGTTGAAAATCTCAATAAGACAGCTGATACGTATTGTCTTGTTCAGCCTTATTCTCATTCTTTTGCGCTAAGCGATGGAGTGATAACAGGTAACTGCACATGCTGTATAAATAGAGATGATCTGAAATGAGTTTTACAGAAAGAACAACTGGACCAGCTCGAAGTGGTACAAAATATTGGCATACAGATAATCCATTCTATCCTGCGTATGGTATGCCAAACTGCACTGCTTATGCATGGGGCAGATTCTACGAAATATTAGGAGAGAAGCCAAAATTATATACAGGCAACGCAGGTACCTGGTACAATCATACAGAAGATGGCTATAAACGAGGCAAAGAACCTGCTTTAGGAGCTGTAATCTGCTTCAGTCGACCTGGAGACGCAGGACACGTAGCTGTTGTAGAAAAAATCAATTCTGATGGGTCTATAGTTACCTCTGATAGCGGTTGGGGCAGCTCTAATTGGTGGTGGCGAATGACACGTACACCTCCTAGATACAATAATGACGATAGCGGCTTAGTTTTTCAAGGTTTTATCTACAATCCTGCAGCTTCTAACGCGTCTAACGTAACTGCTGACTTTATTTCAGCTGCTCAATCTCAAATAGGTAAGGACGGAACATGGTCATGGAAAACTTCCGGATTATCTAGAGGTCAGCCTTGGTGCGCAGCCTTTGTTGTGTCTTGTGCAAAATCAGCAGGAATACTCGGAAAGCTAATACCTGTTACATATGGAGCTGGAGAAATACCAAAACAAGGTGTTAAGAAAGGCTGGGGAGAATGGCACGCTGGTCCATATTGGGGAACTACTTTCAAGCCTCAATCTGGTGATATAGTTTTATTTAGATGGGATGACAAATCATCATATTCTGGACAAGACAAATACTATTCTGATCATGTAGGCATAGTAGAAAAATTTGAAGGAACTAGAGTAACTACTATTGAAGGAAATTCCGGATCTGGTGATAGCAACTATGCTAGAAAAGTATGTAGAGTAGAATATACATATACTTCGACATGTATAAATGGATACTATCGTCCAGACTGGGCTAAATGCGGAGGATCGGCAGCAGGCTTAGGCTCTGGATATTACAGTGGCCCTCTATATGACTATGAAAATACTAAACAAGACGCCATAATACGAGAAATCGGATACGTGAATTCTGCGTGGGAACCTTCTATCAATTCATCAAATATTAGACTATCTGCTGTAAACTATACCGCTCTATTTTCTGCTCTATTTGACGCAGGTAAGTCGTCATTAGGTGGATATGAGTATCAAGCTTCAGATATCGACATGAAAGATACAGACGCAGTTGCAAAAGAAATTGTTAAATTCTGTATGAGCAAGGGAATGAATGTTGCCGGAGGCATTGGAATTGTAGCTAATATAAACGGTGAATGCGGACTTGATATTAGCTTAAGTGGCACAGATAGTAACGGACTCACTTCCGGAGGTATGTGCATGTGGAACGGCGCTAACTGGAAGCGATTCTTAGAGTATTGCGGACCTGACTGGAAAACTAATCTAACTAAACAATGCGAATTTCTATTCTATTTCATGGAACACATTGAAAATGGTTTCTTGAATTATCAAGTTAGACGATATTACGGAACCAATTGTAGTTTACTCGAATACCTCTGTCAAGTTCCAAATACAGAAGCTGGGGCAATAAAAGCAACTGAAATATTTGTTTACTGTTATGAGAATCCCGCCGATCCTGCAGGTGAAAGCCAAAGACGCGGTAAGTATGCGTCTGAATTTTGGAAGAAATTAAGTCCAATATTGAAGAAGGGATAACATTCAATGATTGTATACGGATACGCAATGAAATATCAATATACAAGTGAGGGTACATTGTTGATTCAAGTTAGAATTCCTTCAATCCACGGACCTATGAATAAATCAGAATATAAAGGTAAGACAGTTAGAAACTATACAAGCGATGATAGCTTGCCTTGGTATCCCTCATTATTGTTATCTACAACACCAGCTAAGGGTCAAGTAGTTGCATTATCGTCATTAAATGATACATCTAATGATTTTCTGGTCTTAGGGTTAACTGGAGGTCAATATTCTACTAGAGGATTTTCAGATATTTAGTTAGGAGATATTCATAATGAAAACTTCATCTATAGCCTGGCCTAAGATGTTTGCTATTGCGAGAAACAAAGTCGCAGTATATGAAGACAACCGGTCAGTAGTGAATAGAACAAAATTACTTATGTTATCTGACCCTACAGAGCTATACATGGAACCAAATTTCGGTGTAGGCTTGAAGAAGTACTTATGGCAGTATAACAATGAGAATCAAAAAGCTCGAATCAAAGATGATATTATCGCTCAATTAAGATTACATGAGCCCTGTTCTGTTCCAGATGACACGCAGTTTGCAGATGGCTTGCTATACACAGGCACAAGTGGTGTACAAACAGTAAAAGATGAGCAGCAATCATTAAAGATGACGGTCGTAGTAAAAACAACATTCAGTACTGTAGCTAATGTTAATACATCAGATTTACAGTCTCAAATAGATTATATCAATTCTGCAGGTAATTGATTACTTCATAGGAGGCATACTACAAAATGGCAGATAACGGATTGATAAATTACACTAGTAGAGATTATGAGTCATTAGTGGCTGAATTCTTCAAAATTGTTCCTACGCTTACAGAATTATGGAAGCCGGAAGCGGACGCAGACCCCGGCGTTGTCTTAGGGCGCTATCTTGCAAGTATCGGAAATATGCTGTCGATCAACTTAGACTTCATGGCAAACGAAGTTTACGCTCCATCAGTATCACTTAGAAAGAATGCAGAAAAATTATTCGGATTGATTGGATATGATCTAGGTTTCTACACAGCTGCTAGAACCGAAGTAACATTCACAAATTCATCTATGGAATCAATGTCAATTGATTTTGGATTCAACGGAAGTAATTTTTCTACGTTGAACGCATATACAGACATTACAAATCAGTCTAGAGTCATCACATACAATATTCTCCCACTTACTAATAAGTATGGTACAAAAGAATCTAGAAGCCAACGCAGCGTGTTAACTGAAAATGTAAACGTGTTTGTCGATTCTGATTCTGTTCAATTAGCTCCAGGTGAAAGCTGCACACGAGTTGCTATTGAAGGAGAGCTTAGAAGTTATAGTGTTTCTGTTGACAAGATAAAATCTAGTAATTATATCATTAAGCTTCCCTCTCAACATATCGACACTACTGCGATATGGGTCAAAGCTAAAACAAGTCAAACTGCTGACGATTTCTTATCCACACAGTGGATACAATGTAATAGTCCTGCAGAATTTATTCAGCCTGAGCCTAGATTCTCTGTTACATATGATAATTATTCAAACGCGCAGATTCAATTCTCTAACTACTTGAATCAACTTGAAAATTATGATAAGAACTGGATCACTGTTTATTGGATTGACTGCTCAGGTGTAATTGGATGTGTAGGTGAAAATGTTCTTCAAGACTTGCTTTTAGCTAAACCGAATCAAGGCATAAGCACGGATGCAGGTGAGCTTACAATATCCAATCTATCTAATACAGTAGAGCTTCCGCATAGTCATACTGTAACAGGTAAAAGTCCAGAAACTGCTAGAGAAGCTTATTTAAACAGCAGGAATTATATAAACACGTTTGATAGTCTCGTAACACTTCCGGATTTCAACAGATTCTTAAATAGGGAACCTGGTGTTGACTGCGGATTAGTATTAGATTGTCAAAAAGCTTTGGAATTGAATATGGCAATATATAAAGATCAGAATCTAACATCTAGTCAAAAGTCTAAGATGTATATAACAAAGTATGATTTCCCCGAAGGCGAGGCTACATTTGATTGGGGAAAGGTATTGAATCTTGATTTTGATCCAACCGATCCAAACAAGTTTGTGTTTGCTACTAACTTTAAACGGTATACAGCGATGTGTTTTGCAATACATAATGATTTCCTTGCAAGCAACTACGGATCTGGTCAAACTAATAAGGCTCAGATTCGTAAACAAACAAATTTCATTAGATACAAACCTCCAATTCAATTTATTGATAATGTTAAACGAGATTACAAACCTTTACAAGCGATGACAGTTGACATTGATTTCGGTTGGTTACGACTATTTGACTTCTACATTGTAGGAACAATAACACCTAGAAAATCGTTAGATAAGGATACAGCTGCTGTTATATTAAATAAAGTTAAAGAAGATTTGTCTATATATTTCTCTCCTGCCAATAGACAGATTGGTGTAAAGCCGACGTTGATGGAGATAATAGATGTCGTGGAGAACGCAGATAGCCGTATTCGACATTTTGATCCAGGAAGCGCAAAGACACTTGGCATTGTATGGAATAATTGCGACGTTGAATACTTCAACCCTATCAGCTTCGCCAGATATACTCCAGACGCCGGATCGTCTATGAACATACGCATAAATCCAGAATATTTGAATTCCTGAGGTAGTGGAAAATGAAACTACAAGATATATCATTACCTGAAATCTACAAAGATAGCGCGGATTTTCGATTTTTCATCGATTGGTTTTCAAAGTCATTAAGCCAGATTCAATATGACACAGAAAATCTTATCGACTGCTATGACCCATTAAGATGCAAGGAAGATCTATTGTGGCTTCTAGCAGATACAATGGGATTCAAGTATGATGATAGACTTTGCGCAGCGTATAACCGACTCGTGCTGTTGTATTTCATGTCTATGATACGCAATAAGGGATCTAGAGACGGAGTAACACTCGCAGCAGAAGTTAATCTAGCACAATTTAATATAATTGAATACGGAAAAGAAAAGGACATACTGCAGAATAGACTCGAAGATACATCTATTCCAGTAAATGCTGTATATGTGACACAGAATGTTGAAAAGGGGTACATTGACATTGTGTATTTCACAAGCAATGATTTACCAATTGACGCTTGTATTGAATATGTTCGCCCTTTGGGTATGTATTGTTTCCAACATTCTGGTGTACGATATGACAGTAGAACAAAAGTATCAATAGACGCAAGACTTACCAATACTAATGATATGAGTCATATTCCTAACATGATTACTAGAGTTGGACATTACAGTAGAAATGACTACGCAAGGATGCAACACATGTCTGATGAATCTAGTCATATAGTAAATGAAGAGGATACTCGCAGAGGTGTATGGTATAGAAACAAGACATCTGAAGTTGATACAAACAAAGATATTGACCCAGGATATAGAGCTATATATTCGCTGCAGTTAGCTAACAACGAACATATTGTAAAATCCTTGTTCGGCCCTGATAGTGATGTTGAAAAGATATTTGGATTAGGTAAAGAACCTATCACGCTAGATTATACATTTGCAGATGCCTATGTCATTTCTAATGATGGACCTGAATACGAACAATACAATCTTAGATACGATAAAGACAATGAAGAAAAAGTATCTAAAGATGTATACACTATTGATGCTAATAGATCTAAAGATATTCTGAATCCAAGACCAGCAGTAAATCCTGTAATGTCTGAGGTAGGATCAGGAATCGTTCTAGACGATGGTCATAGTTATGTTGTAAAAGACAAGAATGGGAACATAGTCAAGAAGGATCTACAAACTGAATAAGAACCTTCTATTTAGATGTCATATACAGTTATACTGTTTTGACATCTATTTATTTTTATAGGATAGATAGGTGAAACATATGCCAATGGATATAAAATATGTCGGTCAAGGTCCATGGAAACCTACCGAAGATGAAGATGTATCAAAAGATGAATTAGGATATACTCATCCAAATCTCCACAGACGATTAGATCCTCAAATGCCTACGGATCCTAAGGAACTGCTTCCTAGAGAATATCAAATAGGTATATATGGAAGAGATTCGTATAGAACAACAACAATAAATACACATAATGAAGACGATGAATACAACGAAATTCCTTGAGGAGGTGAGCAATATTGAATGCTTTTAGAAATATCGCCAAGCGAATTCCAATACAACATAATGTCTCTATTAGAGTAATAGATCCAATATCTGGAAATGTTGTATCTAGTCATACAGGACACAACGCAGCTACAAACTCATTATTAACTGGGATTGCTCATTACTTGACAGGCGACGGTGTACTAAATCAAGGATATCATATGTTGAGTTCATATGTTCCGAGATATATATCATTAGGTACAATGGGACTAATGAGTCAAGACTGCGATGAATCTGGGTTACCTGTTGGAATTGGAAACATATCTTACAAGGATGAATATCCAGACGATCCTGAATTAGAAGAGGCTCGAAGATTTGTAGACTACTTGACACAAGTGCCTGGATATGGCGCAGATGGCTATGACTCACATGAAAATAATGGTAGATTGTATTTAGGGCTTGGTCCTGTATTTGCTGATCGCAAAGTAAGTACAATTGAGCAAGAAATTTTACAAGTCGGAGATATAAATTTTGACGGCAAGATAGATTATTCAGATGTAATGCTACTTGTTGATTATAATTGCGGTGTAAAGCAGCTTACAAAGAAGCAGTTGTTTGTAGCAAACGCAGACAAGGATGGGAATG
>ERZ808278.98-NODE-98-length-72518-cov-7.528228_pt1 | contig 72518 bp, 76 predicted proteins | sample MGYA00521239_ERZ808278 | MGnify/ENA primary metagenome ERZ808278 (study PRJEB31516, sample SAMN03275600) | gut metagenome | biome: mammalia-associated habitat; material: feces | host: Papio cynocephalus | place: Kenya | collected 2012-07-17 ... | reverse complement strand
AGGATTTCCGCATCTATGCTGTCGATAGTGTTACGCTGCCCAATGTGGTGCGTGATGGCAAGCAGGTAAGCGAGGTTATTTATGGCACTCCGTGGAATCCACTGTTTGTATGCTTCGCCACCGACGTGATAGCACCGCAGGGTTCATGCGGTTGTCTGTTCCGTCCGGCGATGAAGGGCGACCCGATAGTGTTCTCTACTTGCGACGACCATAGTGTGCGCAAGGTGAGCCGTTGGCTGATGGGTGATAAGGTATTCACCTACGCAATGGATCACCGCGACAGCGCATCTACTGCCGTTCACGCAGCCATAGAACAGTTTGAGCCAGACGAGCAATATACCAAGGAAAAGGATATATGGGTGGAAAATGAAACCAAGGACGGAGAGCCGAAAGGCACCTTCCATCTGGAGCAAGAACCGATCAAGCCTGCCGACATCAAGGCGCGTAACATCGTGTTCTGTCGCACACCTGAAGATGCACTCAGCGTATATTACGCCATGCGCTCCCTGCGCAATGACAAGGCGAGTGACCCGCATTTCCAAAAATACTGTTGGTATCATGTAGCCTTCTCCATTGGTCGCAGAAACTTCTGGTATATCGACCGTGGGCAGTGGCGACAAGAAAAACTTGACTTCAATGCCATTCAGTACCAGAAGATGAACCGCTTTGCCGAGCGTGTCGTCATGCTCTACCCGAATGACATTGCCTCACAACGCGACTGCGGAGCCATCGCCACCAAGTATAGCGACATCTGCTATGCCATGTTGCCCGACGCATTCCGCTCGCGTTACAACCAGCGTTGGCAATGGCTGTATGGTTGTTCGCCAAGAAGTGTGCGCGACTATATGATTGCCTATCGCATGACAGACGAGGACAATTTCAAATTCGACCACGACCTGCGCATACCGCTTTACTCACGTCTGCGCGGTGCCAAGAATACCGACCCGTTTGAGATAGAATATCCGCGTGATCCGCGCAGCGGAAAACCGAAACCGCCTACCTGCAAGGTATCGCCTACAAAGGTGTGGCTGTTTATGAGTGCGCACGGATATTACCGCATGATAGACCCCGAGAGCACCGACCTTGTCGGACAGTACATCCACCTCGACCGCTGCTTTGTGGAGTATATAGATAGTGGAAGTATAATCCAGGCGATGAAGGATTTACTGTTTGAGTTCATTGAAGGATGTTGGCGATATAACGATACAGAGCAGCATCTGATGTCGGACTGTGCTAATTTAGTGGATAAAACTTTCTCAGAAAAAAGTGCGGGTGGTTTACTTTCAATGGTAATAGATTTTGCAGATGCGTTTGATGCCAAAACGGAATATTTTTATTTCCGTAATGTCGCATTGAAGATAACACCTGAATCGATAGTACCTGTAAGTTACGACCACATAAATTTCTTTATTCCGGCCTTGGCTCGAAAACCATACGACTTTACTATGCGTGTATTCAAAGCTCCGTTTGAGATTACGGAGAGTCAGGAATACATTATGCGTAAGGAGGCGATAGAGAAGAAGGACGCAATGCGCAATGAGGATGGTTCGCCTGTATTTTCTATTATAGAGATTGGTCAGATGCGTGCCGAACTTACAGAATGGGCACAGACCTACCGGTGGAACGTAGACTGGAAGGGTAAGCGTGAGCAAGACCTTTGGCCATCGTTGCGCGTGATAAGAGGTTGCGCCAATACTTTATGGGAACAGGAGCAGGATGCCATCCGTAACAAGCAGAAAATGTCATCAGACGATATGGCTATTATCAATAGTCATTTTGTTAATCTGATTTCTGGTATTGGTCGCGTATGCTTCCGTACATGGGACAAAATGGAGAATGTATGCCCTTATTTACTGGAGGACTCTATTCCCGATGAAAAACAAGCAACGGGAGGTTCAGGTAAGTCGTGGGTGATAAATACATTTGTTGGTTCTGCGGTCAATGTATTCAAGGTTGATATGCGACATTTCAGAGATACTGGTGATGCTCGTTTTAGTCTTACAGATGTGATTAAATATCCTGGTAAGTTTAGAGTTGTCCACTGGGAAGATAAGCCGAAGAGCTTTCCCCTTGATTACTTTTATGTACAGATTACAGGTGGTACAAGTGCGGAACGGAAACATGGCGATGTGGTGTCATTCAAAATGAAAGACTCTCCGCTGCATGTTATAACGTCCAATTATCCTTTGTCGGATGACGCTTCATCTACAATAGGACGTTTCCCGTTGGTAAGTTTCTCTAATCGCTTTGCACGAGAGAATCCGCAAAAGAGGCAACCGGCCCGTATGATGAGCGATATTATGAAGGGATTTAGTAAGAATCCCGAGGAACTGCAAGACTCCGATCGCAACCAAATTATATACATCTGCGCCTTGGCCGTCCAGTTCCTCATGCGCTACCACACGTTTGCCATTGCTCCGCAGGAGAATGTGCGCCGCCGCCAGATGGTGCAGAAGCTCACCGAGAGCATCGTGCGCTACTTCGAGTGGTTCTTTGGACGCACAGAGGTGTATGGCATACCTATCTGCGCTGACGATATGTTCAACGAGTTCATGCGCGATTGGGCAGATGCCTCTGAGGGTAAGAGTAAGGAATACAGTCGTGCCACCTTCAAGAAGAAAATAGCCGACTATTGCGAGAATATGGGTATCACCTGCAATCCGCCGCATTTGTTTGCCAACGACCGCGACCGCCAGCGCAAGTGTTTTAAGCTACAGGCATGGGTTACCCAGGAATACTTTGCTGGTCGCGAATGGGAGAACGACAATACGATAGAGCCGAAGTGCATCCGCCACTTGCAGACATCCTATCATGTGTTCTTCTTCTATCGTCCGGGCAAGGATGAGATACCGAAAGACTATAAAGAGCTCAAGCGCATAGCCCGTGAGTTTGCCGAGCAGCCCGACCCTCTGCCACACCGCGATGAGAATGGCGACATCGTTACGCTCACCGAGGAAGAAAAGACCCGATGGGACAACTTCATTTCTCGCAAGCAAGGCAAGCGATATGCGGGAAACAGTGACAATAACAATAGTAACAATACGGCAAACACCGTCAACCAGATAAAGGAAGAGGATATGCCGTTCTGAACATTTTAATATCTTATAAAAAAAAAGACTATGATTGAAATGAACAACGAGGCTGAGATTATCAAAGGAAGATGTCGCTTAATCAACGACCATTTTCAGAATTTCAAGACCTATGGCATACCACATGCCCAACTGATTATTGCCGATCCGCCTTACAATCTGGGCAAGAACGCATACGCCAGCAATCCGGCATGGTATAACGATGGCGACAACAAGAATGGAGAAAGCGAACTGGCAGGCAAGGAGTTCTTCGATACCGACAAGGATTTCCGTCCGGCTGAGTTCATGCACTTCTGCTCACAGATGCTCGTCAAGGAACCCAAGACTGGTGTTACTGATGACGAGATAGAAAATCCATCGGGGGGGGCAGAGAGCAACAGCAAGGCTGGTTCACGCAAGAAGAGCAAGGCTCCGTGCATGATACTCTTCTGCGCTTTCGAGCAGTTGCACTATTATATCGACCTCGGCAAACGGTATGGCTTTATGCACTACATTCCGCTTGTGTTTCGCAAGAACTTCTCGGCACAAGTGCTGAAGGCGAACATGAAGGTGGTCGGTAATTGCGAGTATGGATTAATCCTCTACAAAAACAGACTGCCGAAGTTCAACAATGACGGACAGATGATATTCAACTGTTTTGATTGGCCGCGCGATAGCGCCACACCCAAGGTTCACCCCACACAGAAGCCGGTGCAGTTGCTTGAACGACTGATAGAGATATTCACCGACCCCGATGATGTGGTGATAGACCCTTGCGCAGGAAGTGGCACGACACTTCGCGCAGCCATTCAGAAAGGTCGTAAGGCATACGGCTTCGAGATAAAGAAAAACTTTTTCAATGACGCACGCGACAAGGTACTGAAGAGTTTTCAGATGTCGCTGTTCTAAACGAATTTAATCAAATATAATTTATGGAGAATGTAATTTTGCGCAAAGACTACAAGGTAGAGGTTTTACCTGTAGAAGAAGCATTGGGCAAGACTCTCGCAAAAAGAGCTTGCAAAACCTGGAGTGAAACTTTTGTCGATGAAGACACAAAGGAGACTGTTGATATTGAACGTTCCGAAATCATTCTTGAAGTCGGAACTACTCTCAAAGAGAAAAATATTGCCGAGTTACAAGAAGCGGGTATTAAGGAGGTTACTGTTACGGATGGTCGCCCAAGAGCTCAGGAAATGACAGAGTGGGCTCGTATTGGTCATGTCAAGGTAACAGTGCGCGATAATCACGGACATAATGCTGTGTTGATTGTTCGTTCTGATTCTTTGCGTAATGCTATGGATCTTGCAGCCGATTACGCCGAAGGAGCATTTGAGCAGGTCTTTGGCGATAAATCTCTATTCGATGCGCTTTATATTACTAAAGTGGAAATTCTTAACAACATTCGTTTTATCGGCAGAACAAAAGAGGATATAGAGAAAGAAGAACTGGCTCTCACTGTAGATAATGATGCTCCAAAAAAGGAACCCTTCAAAGTAAAGGCAAATTTCATCGATGCTGAGATGTATGATCCCGAACAGAAACACCCCGATGGCATTCATAAAGGAGAAATTTATGTAGTTTGGGCTTATGACGTTGTTACGGCTAAGAATATTGTTTTTGACTATATCAAGTCGAATTTTGCCACGGTGTTTAACGAACGTGAAACTCTTCGTGTGGTGGGTGCAACGCAATTCTTCGCTCACACTTATGTTCCTGCGGAATACTGCAATGAGTATATCCAGAGAGAAGATTTGAAGATTAAGGTACAAGACAACAACTAACAATAACAACTATGGCAAGTTACAACGGAAGTTTAGACCTTCTTGCGCTGAACGGAGCGCAGGTGTTTACGGGTATCGACCAGAAGAACCCGACAAGGGCTTATGTATGTGTGCCGGTGGATGTGAACGACATCCGCATGACCACATCGAAGAATGACCCGACAAAGCAGATAGCAGGTCTGCGTGTGAACATTTGGCCTCTCAATGAGGCATACAAGAATGCCGTGCGCCGCTCGGCTCAGGAGCGTGGCGACAGCAACGTGAATGTGCCTACACACGAGATGCAGATGTCGTTCTCTACTGACTACATCAAGGCAGTTGTAGACAAGTTTCCTAAACTCGTGGAGCAGGTGCGCGAGCAGAACAAAGAACGTGATGCCGACCTCGTGAACCAAGACCCGAAGGACGAGAACACGCATCTCTTCAAACTCATCCGTCAGCGCATGAACAAACGACTGGCTATGCTTTATCAGCCACAGCAGCAGTCACAACAGACGGCATATCCGCAACAGGCTTATGCAGCAGCCGGAAACGCCACGGCGTATGTGCCACCGGCAGACGGAGGACAGGGTGATCCTTTCAACGGAGAAACGTATGATGATGACGAACTGCCGTTCTAATCTGCGAACAATCAACAAGAATAGTTAATCGTCATCGAATGAAACAAATGAATCGAATATAAAAGAACGACATCGAAAGAAACGAAAGAAACGAAAAATCTTTAACATCGGAAGAAACAGATTGAACAGATTTTTGTCTGCTTTCGTTCCTTTCGATGTTCAGAAAACCATTTGTGTCATTAGGTTCATTTGATGACTAAAAAGAAATAAACAATAATGAAGTTACAAGCAAAATCATCCCGCGAGCTCAACGCTGCCCTTCAGAAGGCGGCTCGTTGTATCGCAAGCAAGAACACGATAGCCATTCTCGACAATGTGCTGCTTACCCAGCACGAGGCAGGCAAGTTCTTCTTTACATCATCCTCCGCCGAGGCACGTCTTACCATCCCGGCACCGCTCACCCTTGTGGAGGGTACATTCAAGTCGGTGGTGCTCCCCATCAAATACATCATGCCGTTCCTCGGCACACTGCCCGACTGCACCGTGAACTTCACTTTTGAGGATGCTCACGCCCTCATCCTTGAGTATTGCCATGGCGACGGCAACAATGTGAAGGAGGGTAACGCACAGCTCACATGGCTTGATGCCGACGAATATCCGCACATGGCTGCACCTGGAGAGGATGCCGTAAAGATAGCCTTGCCGATGTCGCTGTTCGGCGATGTGCTTGCCAAGGCAGGCGACTTTGTAGGGCGCGACGAGATACGTCCGGTTTTGAGCAGTCTGTGTATCGACGTGAGCGAAGACCGCTCGACGGTGTATTTCGTGGGCACCGACGGACACGCGCTCTTCAAGCAGACCCTCGGCAACGACCCGGCCAAGAACGGATATGACTTCTTCCGTGGCGGCGAACCCGAAAAGATTCTGCTCCACATGTCATACTTCAAGCCGTTTGCCGCTTTTGCCGGCTGTGAAGAGCTGACCATTGAGAGCGACAACAAGAGCATCCGTTTCTCGTCAGGCGACATTGAGTATATCTGCAAGTCGCTCGAAGGCAGATACCCTAACTACAACTCGGTTATTCCGCGCAGCAATCCCTATTTTGTTACCTTCGACAAAAAGGAGATGCTTGCCATCGTGAAGCGTGTGGTTCTGTTCTCGCCTGAGTCCGACAACAGCGTGGTAATCCGCAAGGACGGCATGTTCCTCACGGTGTCTGCCGACAACATCGACTTCTCGCTTTCGGCTTCCGACCAGGTGATGCTCCAGAATGCGCAGTGTGAGGACGGCTTTCATATCGGTTTCAACGGAGTGCGCCTCCAGTCGGTCATCAATGCCATACCGGGCGACACCATCCGTATGGAACTTTCCGACAAGACACGCGCTGCCGTGCTCACCGCCGACGAACCATCGCCCTCGGTGCTCACGCTCCTTATGCCGATAGTCATCGACGACTAAAGTTTTAAGAACTACAGAAAGCACAGAAAAACACGGAAATATATATTGGAAAGAATTTCTGCGTGTTTCTGTGATTTCTGTAGTTAAAAAAAAGAACATAACAAAGATAAAGATGGACGATACACTTCTTTTCATTCCACCCTGCTGTGTGGACCGTAAACTACCCAAGGCTGTGATGCAGGCTCCGCAGCGTATGCTCACCTTTTACACGCATGGTGACGTGACGATGGAGAAGTTCTATCGCGCCGTGAGCTACCTGCTTGTTGATCCTCATGTTATGGTGCTCGCGATGCCTGCCGTGACACCCGACACGATGAGCTTCCTCCTCCAGTGTTTCGAGCGCAAATGGATAACTGCCCTTGTGCTATCGACGGCACGAAAGAACGGCGAGATAGTAGACAAGTTCTTGCCCGAATACAAAGACCGTGTGCTCTACACGCAGAGCAAGGACGTGACGGACACCACATCGCACATGGTGTTGTACAATAAGGAAAGGGCACTGACCATCAACGGAGCGATGCTCGATCATGCCTATTCGTCGCTTGAGAGTTATTCGCTGATGTTTTACCCCAGCCATTGCCTTTCATCCAACGGTTGCGACTGGGGCAATCCTATCCGCAACATTCTCCTGCCCGACGTGCTCCGCCACCGTCAGCAGGTGCGCAAGGATAAGCGCAAAGTAGAGCATCCGACTTTGTGCCGTTTCCTCGACTGTAAGTTTCCGCCATATAAGGAGGACGAGAAGGAAGACAACGAACCGAAGGATCACTATTCATTCTATAACATCTAAAGCCGTATGAATACCAAACCTACACAGAGTTACACCAACCTCCGCGCCTATACGGAGAAATGGCAGTGGATAGACCCTCGCTCCAATCAGCAGGTTACGGGATATGTACATCCGCAGACCGCCACTCATGTGGAGCGCAAGCCGTTCTTTATCCGGTTTCTCACAAAGACTGGGCATGTGGACGAGGGCAACTGCGTGTGTCTGTCGGTCAATACGCTGACACATCAGCGCAAGGTGCAGTTTGTGGCATCGGGAGAGATTAGGGTGGTGAACGATGTGCTGGTGCTGGAGGTAGATGGCACAAGGTTCATCACGCATTAAACAACAACTACGGATAACGCAGATGATACGGATAGGAAAGTCATCGAATGACACGAATAAAAAAGAACATCGGAATGAACGGAAAGAACGGAATAGAGAAATCTGTTTAATTTGTTATATCTGATATTGATGGATTCGTTTCATTTGTGTCATTCGATGAAAATAAAATTCCGTTAATTCCGTATTTTCCGATGTTTTTCAAAAACAAGAAGCAACTATGTGGAATATATTTAAGCGAAAAAAGAAAAAGCAGCTGAAGGAGCTCACGCAGTTGAGCCAAGCCTTCGCTATCATCACCGAGTTTGGTCGTCGCGGTTTGATACACTGGCAGGTGAAAGACAAGATACTTCTGATAGAGGAGTCGCTTGCCGTGGTGCAGATGGCACAGGGAGAGGAAGCCTTTAAGCGTTTCCTCAATCACGCCGCCAACTGGCAGAACTTCCGGCTCATCCGCGATGCCTACGACCAGACGCGCATCGACTTTGAAGCCCAGGCAGTACGCGAGGCGCAGCAGAAAGAAGGCAACCTGTCGAAAGCCGACATACAGCGCATACGCCAGAACGCCCGCTCGCGACTGGGTGTGATACCCGTAGAACTATTGCCGGGACTGATAAGAGAGTTCGACATCATGGTAATTCGTGCCAATGCCCCGTCCACTAAGGCGGCTACCGAAGAGAACGGACAGCTCCTTGCCCTTGGCCACTACGACGGCAAGCAGGTGGAGATGGCGATGTATGACGACATTAAGCATAACCTACAAAACAACGAATAGCAACTATGAATACATTTTTCACCATCCTCGTGGTGCTCGTAATCATCACCATGATTATGGCATTTTGTTGTATGTTGTTCGGAAACGATGACGAAGATGATTACAACTATTAGTGTAATGTTTGTGGCGGCTTGGGCATACCATAGCTACCGCAGTATAAGAAATAATCGAAGATGAAAGAGAAACCAACATCATTAGTGTTGCGTTCACTGCCCGACCGCACACCTCATTCGCTTGATGAACTTGCCGACATTTACCTTTCGGAATCGGGAAAGATAGATTACGACCGCAACAATCTTTTCAGTAGTTGTGAGGATGAGCTAAAAAGCATCAATGCCCATTACTCGCAACAAAAAGAACGGATAGCCGAGTGTATGGATAATCTTAACAAGGAGTTGGCAGAAGCCAAGAGCCGATACGAGGCGGCTATACGTTTCTGTATGCAGACAGCAGAAAGAAATATCGACGAATTGCAAGACCGCAGACGAATGCTTCAGGTGTGGTTTGAGCAAAACAAACAAAGATTGACCGATGAACGCTAAAGAGAAACGTCAGGAAGCGCAGGAGATTGAGCAAGCCGTGAGCACACTTCGCGCCACTCTCCGCAGCATCGCCCACCGCAAGGCACGCCGATTTGAGCAGGAGTTTCTCGTCCGCGTCCGCGACATGATAGACCAGGAGATAGGCACGCAAGCCGAAGTGAATGAGGCATCAGCCGATTTCACTGCGCGTGAGGTAAAGAAAGAAATAACCAAGTAACAACAACCCTTTAATACTTTGTAGAGATATGGAAAAGCAAATGACCCGAATGGAGTTTGACGAGCGCATGAACGCAATCAATGTAGAGCAGCGCAAGGCTGCACAACCGTTCAACGACCGGTTGCAGTCTATTGTGGCAGAGAAAGCCAACATCAACAAGAAGGTGGCTGAGTTGCGTGCAGAAAGCAAACGGCTCGGAGCGGAATATGAAATGTATCATCAGCAGTGCCGCAAGACCAACGATATGTACGAGGAGCGCAAGTTGGAACTGCGCCAGCGTTTCAACGCCACGTTCACACCCAAGACCAAGCATCCCGTTGATGCCCAGATGATGCACCATGTGCGCCGCTGCGTCCTTGGCTGTCTGAAGAATGCGCTCGAAGGCAAGTGTAATGTCGATGACATTCGCTTCGACTTCCACTTTGAGGAGGACGGATCGCTGAAACTTGACTGTGAGATACCCGAGATAAAAGAACAGGTTTAACTTCAAATATTTACAACTATGCACAAGAATTACAGTAAAGCAACATTGGCAATCGCGGCAAAGATAGCCGCTTCAGTTTTCGATACACTTGCAAAGGCAGACATTGCAATGAATGTCGATCAGGCACAGGAGGCAATAGAAGCCGCACATGAGATAATCGACGATTACATGAAGAAAGCCTTCAATAAATTCGGAGGGCAGTCTTCGGAATGTCAGAATACCCGAGAGTCTAACAACGAGGAGATAAGCAAGGCGTGCGAGAAGATAGATGCCATTTTCCATCGGGTGAGCATGGCAGAGTTAGCACTTGCCAAGGCAGAGAACAGAGAGGTCTCTGAGAAATACCTGAAGCGTATGGCTGTCCGTATTACCCGCAGTGTAATGAAGGGTATAAAAGGCGTCGATGTTTCCGACATTACCTCCGACATCAAGCGTCGCAAGGATGGCACTTATCTGGTAAGTATAACAATAGCCTCCGACCATGAGTAAGGGAATGTATATACCTCGTGAGGGCGACATCGTGGCTTGGAACAACGAGAGCAAGTGTACCAGCATTGCCGTGATGATGAACGAGGATGAGTTTAGCGTCTGCCTGAATTTCCGCGGTCGCAAGGATGAGGAGAGCCGTATCTGGGAGTGGGACAACGTTCCTACAGACAAAACCCTCCGTCGCGCCGACAAACTGGAGATGGCTTGGCTTTTTGCCGAGCTCATCGCCCAGGGGTACGAGTTCAAGGCTGAGGACGGCAAGGTAACGGTAAACATCTGTCCCGAAGAAAACGACGGAGATAATGAGCCGGAGCAGGAACCCGAAGTGCAGGTGCGCTGTGTGTTCCTTTCGCGCAACGACCGCTTCGCCAAGTACATCTACGAACTTGCCAAGCTCTATCAGCAGCAAGGCTCGTTCCGCAACATGTCGGAACTGGCACGCCGAAACAATATCACGTCCATCAAGAAGGAGACATGCTTCCGTATCGGACTGCCCAATCTCCTTTCTCCTGAATGGCTCACGTCATCATCCGGCATTAAGTTCTGCAATGAATTGTACGAATACGCCCTGCACCACACGCAGCGTCTGCCGTTGATACCTCAATCTGCAAGAAAATGAAACTGAACCTAAGTACACCACCGCAACAAGTCATCGACACTCTCGTAAGGGAGTGGCCGATGGCTTCGGCAGCCTACGTTCGGTATCACGGAGGGCTGAAGGCTTACGATCGCAAACAGGATGAGTTCCTGCAAACGGCTTTGCGCACAGAGAAGAGCAGTGTGCATGACGATTTCTACATGGAAATGCCCGATGGCAACAAGTGGTGTGTATTCGAGCACACCGTCTTCGACCACGGCTATGTGCACACCTGCCACTATGCTTTTTGCTATTGGCTCACTCAACCCTACGGAGGAATATTCTTCAAGATGAATCAGCCGGTAGCAGGAGAGAAGGACATGAAGCCGGGTTTCGTCTGTTACGACAGCCACTTCTTCGAGCGGCTCTGTGAGCGCGGCATCTATCAGTGGAATGGGTTAAAAACCTTCCTACAGTTCATCGCCGACAATCACGCCAACACCATTTATTGTACTGACCCGAAAAACAACAAATGGGATATTCGCATCAGCCATGCTATCGGTCGCGGTTTTCAGCACAAGGATTGTCCTACGGCATATTACATCAAGACCGTCCTCGATGATGAACAGCTTACACGCTCGCAACGGCAGACGACATCTATGGGTAGACGCACCGGCGATTCTATCAACAAGTATATCTCTCTTCCGCTTGAGGATATGTTCCAGCGGTTGCAGGCCAAGATGATAGTGGCGAAAGCAAACGGCACTCTTGATGAGTTCCGCAGTGAGTATATTCGCGACATCGCCCACATGCTGCATATCTCGCAAGAGGAAGCGCAATATCTGAATGGCGTGTATGAGCTTATCCTTGGCGTCATTCTTGAGATTAAACCTTCTATCAATCTTTACGTAAAAAGAGATCTGTCCATGCAGTGTTTCTGCAAGGCGATAAATCTCCTTAACCGTTGGAAGAATGAACAGCCGGACGATGGCGGCAAGCTTGATTTGGTGAATGGTATTTGCGCCGTAAGCAAGCAGCAGTTATTACGTATCAGTAAAGGTGCTATCATACGAGTGATAAATAGTAGGCTAAAAAGAGCAAAAAATGAGTTTTAACAATACCCGCATATTCCGTAAGCCCACGGAGAAGGCGAAGTGGCAGGTGCCGACGCGACCGCACAACGGCACCGGACCGATGGAGTATTACCTGGAGGGTGAACTGAAGGAGAAGTTCTGCAAGCTGTTCCCCATTCACTCAAACCGTAGGATATGCACATGGTTCGGTCTGTCGTACGCCACTTGCCACCGCTTCGCCCGTGAGTTGGGTTTGCAGAAGGACATGAAGGCTATCCGTCGCGAACATGCCAAGGACGTGAAGAAGATTTGCGAGAAGAACGGTTACTACGACTCGCTCCGTGGCAAACGCCCTCGGATGCTTGCATTGAGGGAACGCGGCGAAAGCGTGCCGAGGGTTTTCATCCTTTCAAACAACTCAAAAAGAACAATCCCCGCAAATACAAGAAGGTGATGGCAAAACGTGGTGAACGCCACAAGGATTTATGGGAGAGCGAAAGGCGGCGTGTGCTCTATGGCTTGGAACAGAAAACCAATCTGCGCATCAATCTCAACAAACTGAGCAGCACGGCTGGGTCGCAGAAGAGTCAAATGATACGCAAGCACAACTACTTCGCCGATCCCGACCACACGTCATGGGTGTGCTACGACAGCCAGACCCACCGCTCGCCACGCATGGAGGCTACTGCCATCAAGCATGGACTACGGATAGTGGAGGGCGAGGAAGATACAACGAATGAATAAAATTTTAAGCAGTAATATGAATATACATACCCCCCCCAACCTGCGCCCGTTGCGTGTCGTATGACCACGGCGGATGCACCTGCCGAGAGCAAAGTTCGGAGATGTACCAGCACGATTTGTCGCCTTTTCATGTGGCGTGTGCCAAGTATCTCTCCGTGTCGTATGTCTACGGCAAGGCCCCGAAGCGCAAGAAGTGGCACAAGGTGAAGACGATGGACGACATCGAGACTCCCGGCGCACGCTTCTATTGACAACAATAATAAAATCATCGAATGAACTTATTCAAGCATCAGATTTAACGGATGGAACAGATGAAATCATTTCATTCAAATCGACATCAGATTTAACGGATGGAACAGATGAAAGATGTTTCGTTCAATAAAACGGCTTCATCTGTTTTATCTGTTTTATCTGATGTTCTAAAAAATCATTCTTTCATTCGATGTTAAAATAAAAGATGATTATGCAGAAAGAAAAGAAAACAACTCCCCAGATGGCTATTGCAGCTTTCGAGAAGTCCTGCGACGAGCTCGCCCGACAGGTGAACCACCGTTTGTTTGACGACTCGCGCTCCTGGTACTGGGTAGGAGACGAAAAAGGCGGTATATGCGATTTTGATGATGCCGACTTCCTCACGCCCGAGGAAATGGTGATCATCCTCCAGACACCGCATTTCACATACGACCAGTATGCCGAGTGGCGCGATGCCAATATTGAATATGGCGAAACAAAGGGTTTTATCAACCTGCGGTCTTGGATAAAAGGCTGCCGACATAGTATGCTGGCGGACAAAGTAAAGAAAGAAACTAAAAACAAGAATATAAAATTCGCAGAAGTAATCGAAGGCCTTCAACAAGGTCACATCTATTCGCGCTCGTCATGGGACGGCAAAAAGTTCATCACCCTTCAGATACCAGCCGATATTCCGAGCGACATCATCCCCAACATGACAAGTTTGTGCATGGAGGCAAAGCAGATTTTGCTCCGTCATGGCGACAGAATAATACATTATCGCAACCAAGTTCTTTTGGTTACTCTCTCGCCCGTCACTTCCCAGAATATTGCTACCTATTACGTTCCTTCATGGACGGATATATTTGCAGACGATTGGCTTTTGATTAACGGAGAGTTATGATAGACTTGTATGATTTGAAAGGTGAGTTCACTTTTAGTCATGGTTGCAGGGTAGGAAAGGTTTCTGAAGAAGCGATTGACAACTACATACAATATCTTGACAAAAAGTATAGTCGTAGGAGAAATCGACATAAAAACCCATCAAAATATAAACGTAGAAAATATGATAGAACCGTCAGAACTAAGGAAAAAGAGCATGGAAGCCTTCGACAAAAAATGTCGTGCTTCACTTGAGAAGATACAGCCCGTGCTGCAAAAGGCTGCTGAAAGCGGAGAAACGGAGCTCACTATTTCCGATGTGAAAAAGCATTATCCTGATGTGGAAGATTTGTGTGTAGCATTACAGTTGCACGGCTTCAGAACACTCTATTTAGAGACTTTCGATAGTTTGACCGTTTATTGGTGTTTTCGCAAATGACCACATACCACCTCTCCGTGCATCCCTTGAGTCATAAGGTGGAGTGGGGGTATCGCCGACCCTCGCGACGGACTGGGCAACACCACGCCGCATGTGGTGATGGTGTTTGAATGAGAGCATCAAAAGAAACGAAATAAAACGAACATATAAAATTTATAGAGCAATGAGTATTTACACAGAGCATGAAAAGATTAAGTCGTTGTGGCATCCTATTACCGACGACGATTTCAATATAGACTGGTCAAAAGCAGTTATTCTTTTTTCGAGTGAAGGCAGTCTCTTGCTTTACTACCCGCTACTTGACACGCCCGATGAATATTTCGACGGAGTTCAACTTTTTTGCGAGGATGGCAAGACGATGACCGATGAGTTCAAACAATATATCCGCGAAACCATATTTGGATATATGTATGTGGATGATGAGTTTTCCGATGCCGTCAAAGACTATAAGTTCTATGACTTGGATTTGGCGAAGACCGCGACCGAGCGTCCGTATCTATTTGTAGCATATCGCTCCGGCTTGATGGATGCCCTTTCTTTTTTCGACTTTCGGCAAGACGGTGAGCCATACAACAGGGACATTCGTCAGCAAGCCTTGTATTTCGTAAACCTTCGCAGTGTGCCGGCCACTAATCCCGATGTATTGTTTGTGAAAATTTCAAATGTAGAACCATAAAAATTATAGAGCAATTATGAAACAAGAAGAGATTAACATTGCGGATATTCTCCGCAGCATGCCGAAAGGTACACCGTTGTATTCACCCGTGTGCGGTGCACTGCTGCTTGTTGATGTTACGCCCAACGGCATTTTCTGCGTGCAGCCTGGGGTAGAAAACGACAATCGAATTGCGTTCTTAAAGGACGGGACGCTGAAGAACTACGGCAACTGGGCATACAGAGGCGAGTGTGTTCTGTTTCCGAGTAAGGATTTGCGCCAGTGGGATGGTGTCGTCTTCGATGCTAATGGCTGGAGTTGGGATACTAAAAATCCTATCGTCCCTCCCCTCAAGTTCGCTCCTTTCGACAAGGTGCTGGTGAGGGATAATCTTCAAAGAAGTTGGTGTCCTGCGTTCTTTGCTTGGATGGATGAAGAACGAGAGGATTATCCGTTTGGTGTAATGGATGGCGGCGCTACTCCTTCTTTCTTTCGTTATTGTATTCCCTTCAACGGCAAAACCGCACATCTGGTAGGAACTAACTTGCCCTATAACGAATGAAATTGAGAATTGTTCCTATGGAAGCCTACGACGGTTGCATACCCGTAACCGTCTACATGGTTCAAAAATATGCCGAAGGGTTCATCTTCGGCAAGTGGGTGAACATCAAAGGATATTCCGACAGACGCAAGGCCGTGGAATTGATGAAAATGTTGAAAGGTTAAACCGATGAATAATAATATATACACTCTTTGCCTCGGCATGCTCACCACGCCTCCCTACGACCGCATGTTTGAGCAGTCGCGCAGGGTGTTCTCTCCGAAAGGTGTTGCGCCTACGGTGCATACCTTCGGGGGGGGCAATCGGGAGATTAAGATATTGATAGAACTATAAAAACCGACAAACGATATGATGAAGCAAACAAACCCCTGGAAGTTCTACTTCTTTTGCGGCACGCCGCAGTATGTGCTGTTGGCACTCAAACTCACGGGCGTTATCGGCTGGTCTTGGTGGCTGGTTCTGGCTCCCGTGTGGATGCCGATCGCCCTGCTTGTGCTGGGACTGTTGGCTCTGTATTGCCTCGTGATGATTGGCGGACGGAGAAGGGATGTCCGCAGAGATTTGTGGCAATAATGTAACTTTGCCGGCAAGCATACGAAAAACAAACTATGCCCATTGTTTTATAAAACTATGCCCATAGTTTTCAAAAAAGATGCCCATTGTTTGTTTCGGTATATGCGCATTGTTTAATCGTCAAATAATAAAAGTATGGCGTTAACATTAAAACTTTCCAAGTCGAAAGCCTACAATCCGTCCAATAAGGAGCAGGGCTTTCGCACCACCGTCAAGTCCAACGGCAAGGCAGACATGGACACTATCGTAGAGTCTGCAAGTAAGAACACCACCATGCACAAGGCAGAGCTTCGCATGGCATTCGATTTGGCTCTTGATGCTATCCGTGAGGCTCTGACCAATGGCAAGACCGTAGAGCTGAAGGGTATCGGCAACATCGGCTTCACCTGCTCGGGTGCTTGGACAAAGACTGCTGACGAGCAGTCGGCTGTGGAGCACAAGATTGGTGTGGCTTTCTATCCGAGTCAGGAGGTGCACGCTGCCGTGGCTACCGCCAAGACATCATGGACCAAGGACGGTGAGGGCGACGAGCCTTCTGCCGACACCGACAATCCATCGCAGGGTGGCGGTTCGTCGTCGGGCGGCTCTACCACAAAGCCGGGACTTGACGGATAAAAGTTTTTTAAGCGTGAAACATTGATGAGGGGGCGTTTTACTCCGTGCCGCGCTTTTTCTCTAAGGGGCGCGGCGCTCCCTCTTTTCTTTTGATTGAGCAGTAAAAAACAAAGGATTTATAGACTTATGAATGAAAAGGAAAAAAGAATCCTCATTGAGCTAAAGAAAGTAGCCGAGTGGATGAGCGAAGCAGTATGTGTTGAGTTGGACGATGGTTGTCGGAGTCTGTTCGACCAGGTTGTCCAACTGGACGAGTATAGCGGTGATTATTGCAATGTTTTCGTCACGCTGCATTTTATCGACGGCAGTCATCTTACGGTAAGCAACGAGTGTTGGCAGAGTCTGCTGCGTCAACAGTATCAGGGAGCTGTATTCGATATTGAGGATGATGATCCGATGGTTGTCGTCATGTTTGTAGACAAGAAGAAACGCTACCATCAGACGCGCATACCAGTGTCGTCCATTGCTTGGATTGACACTTGGACCGATGATGTGAAATGGTTGCAGTGCTACAATAGCATATCGAGAGAAGATATAAAGAAGTTTGACGAGAGCGTTTCTTAAAAGGATTGACGGACTATGAAAATTAAACTATTGCGTAAGGTGAGACAAAGGGCGAAGGCTTGTGCTCACTGGACAGAATTTGAGGTAGATAGCAATTTTTGCGGTGAACATATTGTAAGCGTGTCTATTGGTTATGGTTCCCCCGATGATCTAAAGATTTATGGAAATGTATGGCATTACGACATGGATGAAGTGACTTTCGATCTACTCATTCGACAGAAATATTGGGAGAAAACACGTGAGCAGTATTATTTGAACGGATTTAAAAAGATACTGGTAAGGAGACGGAAACTCACCTCGCGAGATTTCAACCGTAAGTTGAATTATATTGTTCGGCTAAGGAATCTGAAGGTAGGAGCGCATGATGGTTGGGAACTTTATTCGACCATGCCTAAAACTTTCTATGCCTACTGGAGAGGAAAGGGTGTCCGCTTACAGTAATATCTAAGACGAAAACATTTATAATATTTTTTTTATATCATTTACTTATGAAGAAACTTTTGATTTTTGCGGTATCGGCTATGAGTATGCTGGTGTCGTTGAGTTCATGCATTTCGGTGTCGCCTGATGCCGATGAGGAAGCTGTGCTTGTGAAGAAACCTTGGATTTTCGGACATGGTGGTGTGGACGATATTCCCGTGAGGTCGGGCTTGGAGTGGCGCGCTTTAAGTACCAGCGCAGAGTATTTCAAAATTGTGCCGGTAAGAAACGAGGTGTTCCTCGACGACATCTTCTCCGACGACAACACTCCGCTCGACTTTCATTCGGTGATAGTGACGCAGGTAGTGGCTGGCAAGTCGCCCGTTCTGTTGCAGAACTATGGCAAGGACTGGTTCAAGACCAATCTCTACAACTACTTCTGCAATCTGGTGCGCGACCATATTTCGCAGCACAGTCCGTTCGACCTTATGTCCAACCGTGAGGTGCTCAACGAGATTGATGTGAAGATAACCCAGCAGATGCGCAATTATGTTGAGGAATTGTCGAAGAAGAAAGAATTGCCGGTGATAGTGCGTGAGGTAATTATCGGCAAGGCCACGCCAAACAAGGAGCAACTTGCCGAGATGAACCGCACGGCTCGGGTGGTGCAGGCCAAGCAGACGCAGGAACGCGAGTATGAGGTACAGGTGGCACGCGAAAAAGCGGAGCGTCAGAAAGCCAAGGCAGACAAGGCGTATATGGAAGAGATGAACCTGTCGGCCGGACAATTCATCAACCTTAAATGGATTGAGACCGTGGCAAACAAGCAAGGCGCTAACATTGACGTAATGGTAGGCCCGGCTGAAACAATGTGGAATGTGAAGGGCAAGTAGACATATACGTTTTTTATATGCCACATTATAAGCGAGGCACCGTCACCATTGGTAACAAACCGTAAGGCCGTAGAAAGAAATTGTCCCGAAGGCCAAGGGATCGTAGTCCGGTGTGCCGTAGATTGCCACTGCCGTGAAACGTAACCAACGGGTGCTGGTGCAGACGCATGACGCAGAAGGAAAACTTATACCACTGCACATTTTTTTGGTAATTGGATTTATAGAGCGAATATGACACAAGAAGAATTTGAAAACGCACGCATAGACATCGAAGCCGAATATTTCCGTCAGCTTCAAGGAATAGAGCGTCAGCGCATACAAACTTTGAACGTTCAAGGGGTGGAGCCTGGCGACATTATCGAGACGGAAGAAGGTATCATGAAAGTGGCTGACATCGGTTATTATCATGCACTTCCGGGCAAAAAGGATTTTCTGCGTTTTCGCGGTAAGGAATATAACAGAAATCTGAAACGTACCAGAGACATGAATTTTCATGATGTGCCTTGGTGTGAAGGACTATATTTGACTATACTTAGAAAAAGAACGAAATACGGGCATCGTTCATAGTATGGTCCGAATGAAGAAAAACAATAAATTTATAGAGCAATGAATAAAGAAATGAAAATATATGTAGTCACGTCGGGTGAATACAGCGATTATAGCATAGACGCGGTATTTACTGATAAGGCGATGGCTGAGAAATATGCAGACGAAGGAGATGCTTTCTATGGTTGTGATAGAAGAATAGAGGAATTTAACGCAAACGAATGCGGTTTCAGAACTGAAGGTGTGTGGCGTGAAGTGTTCGTCCCTGCAACAGGTAATGACGAAGACATAAAAGTAAATTCTAAAGACTATTCCTATGACACAGTGGAGGCGGTGTTTCAAAGTGACAAGAAAGTTTGCGGGTATAAATTTACGGTTAAAGCCATCAGCAAGAGTAAGGCAAAAGCGATAGCCTTGGAGCGTTACCACGCGATGCTTGCAGTGAAAGAAACGCATTTCCCGTATCTCGATTGCCCTGTTGAGTCAACATATAATTATAGAGGCATTGTTCATGGATATTTCGACTACAAGTTATACTTCATTGATTATCTGGATATGTTTGAATTTTTTCGTGCGGTAAGAGATAAACTTCCTAATCCTATTGATAAGGATATTGTCAATGCGGCGTGTACTCGCAAAGACTTTTTTCGCTTGCTTGTGTTGGGAGGCATACCAATGGAGAAGATGCTGAAATGGAGTGATTTGTTTCGTAAAAACGACTAAAATTCAGTAACAATATGATAACAAATGATTGGAAAACAGCCCTTGTGATGCTGGCGTTTATGTTCATCATGTGCTTGGTAATATAGAGTAAAACAATGAAGAAAGACCTAACACCTTATCTCGAAAAGGCCAACGAGATATTGTATGTCCTGCAAAAGGACGGGTCAATGAAGCCTGCCGAATATGCCACCGTTATCGGTCTGGTGGCGGCTCGTGTGGTGGAAGCATGTGTGGAGAACGGCGAGGACAGACAAGTGGCTACCGACGCTATCTGCAAGAGCATAAAGGTATGCTGCAAGTAGAATAGTAACGAAGATATTTTAGGATGAATAACACATAGGTGAGAATTTTACTTTTGCCATAAACCGTAAGGTTAATGGGAGAGAGGAGTTCGTCGTGATGACGCGCTCCTCTTTTTTTGTCATCGAATGAATCTAATGAAACGAATGGTTCTCAACATCGGATGAAACGGAATAAACGGAAAGGTTCGTTTCATTCGTGTCATTCGATGACAGAAAAAATTTTCGTTTGTTTCGTTCTTTTCGATGTTCAACAGAAACATTCGTGCTATTCGTGTTATTCGTTGTTTTAACTACAGATAGCGCAGATTTTACAGATAATATCCGTGTTGTCGGTGCTATCTGTAGTTTCCCCATCATCTTCCGCTCGGCATAAACGCCCAGCGCATCCGTCCGCGGAACAATTTCAGTCCGAGGTAGAGCGTATCGAAAGCATCGGTAAAGTCGGTGCGCTGCTGGAGAGGCAGGTTGTCTTCGGCTTCCGGCTTCTTCTCTTGCGACTTGTCTTTATGAAAACCGCTGTAGTCCATTTTTACTTCGCAGAGCTGCATGGCGATGATAAGGTCGGGATTGTTCGGCTGGTTGATGCGGATGGCAGGGTAGGTGATGCCCGCAAGAGCCTCGTTGATAATCTTGTGCTTCACCACATGCTTCTCAGGCACACCCATGTCTACACCCTGCACGTTCCAGCCGTAGCGTTGCAGTTCGCGCGTCACGGTCATGTAGAACCTTTCGTCTGTGGTGGCATACGATGCACCCTGCTTGGCTGTGGCATCGTAGAAGTAAGTCACGTCGCGGTTGACGGCACGCTTGGGCGCATAGTAGTTGGAAAAGTCCTGGATGAGCTCACGCAGTTTGCGCTCGTTCTTCACATAGAACGACTTTATCACATTCACTGCCATCACACCGTCACGCTCATACATCTGCCCAACCACCAAGGTGTTGATGTTGGCATTATAGTCAAGCGCAATGTAGAGAGGCAGCGACGGGTCACAGTCGGCATCCAGTCGGCAATCGTTGCGCTCGGACAGCTCCTTGAGGTCGGGCTGGTACGACTCCGATGTAATTTTCTTGCCGTCGATGATGCCCGTAGCCTTCTGTGTGCGAAAGGTAGCCTGCGAGAGCGGGTCTATCGTGTCGGGAATGTAGCCGTGGACATGATCAATGTCGAGGTTGGAGTAGAAACCGTCGTTTGACTTCTTGATTTTGATGTTCAAAATTGACACGGCGAAAGTGTAGGCAGGCAGGTCGCGCTTGAGGCGACGGATATACTCCTCACCAAGAACGTCTACGTTAGATAGCGTGCTGGCTCGCATTACAAGGAATCCTGCACGGCGCAAATCATCCACTTCTTCCTTAAATTTAGGAGAAAAGCGTTTGGTGCGCTTGAGCATCTGCATCTCAAAGTCCTCTTCGGGCGTGAGCAGATATTCGTGGTCGTAGATGAGTTCGGCATCCTCCTGCGCCACCAACTTATACGTTACAGCCATCTGCACCATTGCCTTTGTGACGTGCAAGCCGTGGTTGGGCATGATGCGGAACTGCCCCTCGTGCTTCATCATCTTCAGCGCAATGGCGCGTATCATCGTCCGCATATCAGCCGGAACCACATGCACCGAATGGTTCGTCTTTTTGGCTCGATATAGAAAATCGTCATAGCGAATAATCTTGTTGGCATATTCCTCTAACTGCTCCTGTACCCATCGATAGGTCTTACCCTTAAACGGCCCCGATTCTATATCTAACTCTAATTTATCTTCTTCGTGCTCCAACCAACTGCCCTTCGCAGTGAGCGCGGCATCCGACACGAACAGACGGCCGCGATAAAATGGATTGTGATCGGTGAATTTAATATCGCCTGTAGGCGAAGTCTGTCCAGAAAGTGCGGGCATGAACTCCTCATCAATCTTTTTCTTTGAGGCAAAGCGTCCCTCATCGAGGATGGCATGAGAAAAAGTGTAGGAGTTAGCACTCGCCACCTGAGCAAGTGAGATTGCTGCCCACTGCGCTCCGTTGGCAAACCATATAATGTTGTCGTAGTTCTTGGGCTTGAAGATGCTCGGCCGTACATGACGCGGAGGTCTGCCCCATCCCATGTGTACGCCCTGCACGAAGCCAAACATACGCTCCATAGCCGCCATCGTGCCTGGAATGGTCTTTGAATAAGCCTGCTGACGTGATATGGCGAGCCATGCGCCGAGCATGCCAGGCATACTGTTGCTCACCTGCCACACGCGCGGTGCCACAATGCCGTCGGTCTTGCCCGTACGTCGTCCGGCTATCACGGTTTCGTCGCGGGCGGCTATATAAAAAAGCTGTTGCTGAAACTTATTGAGGTAGATTTGATGGGGTTGTTGCATAGTCATCTAAATGTTTTGTGTTTATGTAGTGGAACAACAAATATCACGAATGGCACGAATGTTTTTGGAACATCGGAATTGACGGAATTGACGGAAGTTTTTTATCATGCTTTCCGTTTCTTCCGTTTATTCTGATGTTGATAACTTTCCGTTTATTCAGTTTCTTCCGATGTTGTTGTTTTTGTTCGTGATATTCGTGTCATTTGTTGTTCCTTATATTATTCGTCGTCTTTCGTATGTCCGATGTGCCACTTCTGGCACACCCTACACCTATACACCTTATACCCTTGCGCCCGGAGCCTTGGCTGCTGGTTGAGCCATTCCCAGGCATCATCCTCCGTCTCGTAGCTCACCTTGGCCTTCCACCCGTGCGAACTCTTGCGCGTCCAGTGCTCAGGATCGGGATGGAACGGCGGACGCTTGTTGCGGTAGCGGCGGTTGTTACTCTTCGTCTGCGGTGGGGTGGGGCATTGACTTCTCTTCTTCATTTTCGTTAGTTTCGTTTTCCATATACTCGAAATAGTCCGGCTCATCCTCCTTGCTGTCCTGCGAGAAGAGTGCGTCGTCATCCATATCCTGCAAGTCCTTCTGCGTAAGACCATACTTGCGAGCCATCTTCGCCTTGTACTCGTCGGTGTAGTTCACGCGGTCGCGCTTCACAATCGACACATCCTGCGTGATGGCAATGCGGCTCATGTCCGGCATCTCGTCCGTAGCGTTCTTCTCTTCGATGAAGTTACCATATACGTTGGCCAACGCCTGCATACCTTTATCAACAGCTCTATCATTGTTCTGCTGTTTCCCAGTTCGTATCAGCCACTCGGCCGAAGAGAGATACATCGCCTTGTGGCGCGGCGACTCGTCGGTCATAAAGAAGCGTATTAGGTGATTGCACACCGCCACGTCGTTGTTCAGTTCCGTGACGGTACGCGGACGGATATTGCCCTCATCATCGAGCGTGATGTGCAGGGCGAGCATCATGGCCTGCGCATCCTTATTGCCCTGCGAGGCTTGGTTAAAAAACAACTCATAGTCGCGCCGGGCAATGTTGCGGCAAGTGGTGCGAGGGTCAATGTCTTTGTTCTGCACCCATCGCTTGTAAAACTCGGCACATATCTGCATACGGTATCGCTGCTCCAACTTCGGGAAAGCAGTCTCTATCGACGTGCCGCACGACAGCCACTTGTCTATGCGCTGAAGAGTGCCTTGGGTTATCTGACTCATATATCTGCTTGTGTTTTATGTTGTTTCCGCAATCAAACATCTGTTTCATCTGTTACGTCTGATGTTTTTCTAATCAACATCGGAGTAAACGGAATGAACGGATTTTATAGTAACATCAGATGAAACAGATAAAACAGATTTTATGTTTCCCGTTTGTCCCGATGTCCTTTTCTTCCTTTTCTTTGATGTTTCTGCAAGCAAAGTTACTTATTCCCTCCTCCCCCATACGGACATACCCCGCACCCCGCATCCCTATTTGATGTCCTTACCCTGCGAATAATAAACCTTACCTTTGGCGTATATTTAACAGGATAACACAACACAAAAACAAAACACAACTATGCAAACAGCAGCTCCCACAATCACGCGCATCATAGCCGGACTCATCGGCGTGCTATGGTGCTACATCGAACCGTCGCTCAACTACATCGCAGTATGTTTCTTCGCACTCATCCTCGACTGCTACACCGCCTGGCGGTGCAACCGGCGCATCTACACGCGCTACCGAGAGGCTATCAAGCGCAACCCCAAGTGCAAGATGGACGGCAAACTACGAAGTAAAAAGATGGCTAAGATGGTGCAGGACTTCTCCGTCCTGATCATGGCTATCTTCCTTGCCGTCATTATCGACAACGACCTATTGGCCCACATGGGCGAACTACACCTTGCCAACTATCTGGCGGTAATCTATTGCTCCGTGCAGTTCGTGAGCATCCTCGAAAACGAAAGCACCTGCAATGGTGCTGCATGGGCACGGGTGATGCAGAAGATAGTGGCAGACAAGACCGAGCGACACTTCAATATCAAGCTCAAAGAACTCATCGAAGAGGAGAAGGAGATTGAGAAGGACGCGACAACAAATGACACGAATGATACGAATGAAGATGATTAAAACGGTATTTTTTTCTACAGATAACACTGATTTTACGGATAAAATATCTGTTATATCCGTGTAATCCGTAGACTTGAAACAACAATAAAACTCAGCAGACTATGACAATTAGCAATATTCTCGAACACTGGGCCACCATCTACAAGCCCTTGTCGCACAAACCCGAAGGCACGCTGGCTGAACAGTCGTTCTTCCGCATACTCGACCTTGACGAGGAAAACATTTTTTCGCGCAATGCCAACATCATCCATTCTCCTTGTATGCTGCACCGTGTGGTATCGTCGGGCGAGTTGAAGTCAAACAAGACCGCAGAGGTGACACATCAGGTATGCTTCCTCGTAAAGGTAAAGGACGCAGCCAACAAACTCGGCAGACACGACGGACTGAAACAGCAGTTGGCGGCCGACGAACTGATGGCTATGTGCGAGGACTTTATATCCTACATGATACGCTTGCGCAAGACGCAGGTATGTCCGGTGACGGGCGTGTCGTTTCGGAGTGAGCCGCAGTTGGCTATGGAACTGTCTGCTATCGATGCCGAGTCGTTTGCCTACGGAGTAAACCCCTTCTTTCGTGGCCCGCAATGGCTGTTGGCAGATTGCTATTGGACGAGCATCAAGCCTCTCTATAACTTTGACTGCCTCGTAAATAGCAAGTACAACATCCCCGAACCCCCAACCGATAACGAATAGCACACTATGCCAATAAGAACTAAACCCATAAAAGACCCTTGGGCACCGTTGCGCGATGTGGCTGGCGTATATCTGAAGCAAGCCATCACCGACATTGAGGTGAACATGATGACGCAAAAGGTATATCCTACGGAGGTGTACCGAGGCTACGAGAAGGTGAACGAATACCGTAAGAAACATGGTATGTGGTTCTCTACCGGCGAGGGTGCCAAGTCGTTTGAGGGTACGGTGTACAAGGCAGACGAAAAGACAGGCGACCTTATGGTGGGTATTCGCTATAATGACTATCTGCGGTATGTGGATATTGGTGTGGGTTTGACGGGTAGGCCCGACGACCCGGATGCACACATCACTGCCGACAAGGTGGACCGAGCGAAACGAGCCAAGTTTAAGTCGCGCTATATCAGCAAGTGGGACAGACGGAAAGGTAAATCACACCGTCCAGCCATCATGCGAACCGTGCGCCGACTGAAAATGCGCTACGAGAATCATCTTGCCGACTACTATGGCTATCAAGGTTTACTCCAGATAATGAATGCTCTTGAAACAAGCGCAGACTAATTTCTATTTCTTTTCTATTTCAACATTATTTTTGATATGGCAAAACAAACAACAGAGGCTATCATCACGCTCAACGGCAAACAACCTATTGAGGTGTTGAACCAGATACATAGTGCAGCAGAAAAGATTAAGCAGGCAATGGAGGACGTGCAGCAGAAGATGAACGGCATGTCGCCTAAAGACGATGCTTACAAAAATCTTTCCGCTACATTCAAGACGCTGAAAGGGCAGTACGACCTTCTCGCTTCTGCCCAAGTAAAGGATATTGAAGCCACACAGCGACTTCAATCGGCCGTGAATAATCTTGCTACCACATCGCTGAAAAACCTGCGCAAGGCTCTTGGCGACGGCAAGAAACAGATAGAGGGTTTGAGTTCGGCGGAACTTGAACAGGCTAACTCTATCCGTGAGTTGATGAAGACCGTAGGCGACCAGATACGTCTGCTCGAAGGTAAGTATGTGAAAATCCGTGAGGGGCTGGCTTCCATTGGTACGCAGAGCGACCAGTGGCTTAGCAAGGCTATCAGTCAGCAGCAGGAGTTGCTGGCTTCTACCCGTCGTGGCACAAAGGAATACAAGGATCAGGAGCAGGTAATGCAAATGCTTACTGCCGAGCAGAACCGACGTAACGCTTCAATAGCAGCAGAGGCAACGGCACGCAAGCAGGCGCAATTCAAACAGCAGGTAGCATCGTCGCGCCAAATGCTTTCGTCGGGCAACCTCGGTAACTATTCTTCTTCTGAAATACAGACTTCCATCAATACACTCAAGCAGGCACAGAGTCAGGCGGCAATGGGTGGCTCGGAATGGAAACAACTGGCTGACGAGATAAAGAAGGCCGAGGCGGAACTTGACAAACTTGCAGGCAAGACTAAGGAAGTGAAGCAGCAGATGTCAGAGGGCGAAGCCAAGGGTATTCTTGGCGATATTGGCAGCCATACAGAGCAGGAAGTACGCGAGGCTATCAATGCGCTCAAGCTCCTTCAGTCTACTGTTAATGTAGGTGGTACGCAGTGGAATGCTTATGCTGCGGATATAGAGAAGGCGGAAGCGGAACTGGGCAAACTGACGGGCAAGATTAAGGAGGCAAAGGCTGGATTGTCGATGAATGACGTGAACAGCCGTATGCAGACCCTTAGTGACCAGTCGGAGCAAAGTCTGAAAGAAATGATAGACTCACTGCAAAAGGCAAAGGCGGAACTTACTCCTTATTCGCAGGAATGGAGCGATGTGGCTGCAAAACTTATGGAGGTTAAGAACCGTATGGCGGATGTCGCCGCTAATGCTCCTTATGTTCGTAATGAGGCAGCGGCGCAGTCTATTGCCCGTAACGACCAGATGCAATTCCAGGATGGCACGACCCACGATGTAACCCGGCAGGATTTGCAATGGTCGAAAGACTATCTGCAAAAGCAACTTGATGTTACGCCTGTGGCTGATACTGCCAAGATTAAGGAGATACAAGAAGCTCTCGGTTTGATAGACGAGCGCATGAAGGCTCTTAACGGCGACACCGAGAAGGCTACCATGTCGGCTGACAAACTCGATGATGTGCTCAACAACATGAAGTCCGCTTCGCTTTCCGAACTACGCGACGCTTCCGCCGAACTGAAAAAGCAACTTGACGGTCTTGCTCCTTCATCTGATGAAGCCAAGAAAATTAAGAAACAACTGCAAGACCTCGACCGCGAAATAAAGCAGGTGGAGGACGATATTGTGGATGTGAACGATGTCATCGCCCGGAGCAAGAACGGCAAGGCTTCTATCTCTGAACTGAAGCAGGCCTACAAACAACTCGAAGCCGAACTTGAAAAGGTTGAGACTGGCACAAAAGAGTTTGCCGAAAAACATAAAGACCTTGAAAACCTCCGCAAAAAAATAGACGAAGTAACTGTTTCCGCCAAAAAGCAAGGCGGCGCGTGGAACACTGCGCTGAAGAACTTGACGGCGTATGTGGGGCTGTTCCAGGCTTTTAATTATGTCAAGTCAATGTTGACGGGTGTCATACAGAAGAACTTTGAGTATTCAGGTTCTTTGACCGACATTCGCAAGGTGTCAGGTTTGGCAAGCGAAGATATAAAGGAATTGTCTGAAAATCTTGCAAAAATTGACACCCGTACAAGCGTGGATGGACTGGCAAGGCTCGCTTACGAAGGCGCGAAGCTCGGAGTTGGTAAGTATGGCGCAACAGGAATGGCGCAGTTTGTCGCTGCTGCCGATAAAATCAATGTGGCTATCGGTGAGGAAATGGGAGACAAGGCCCTTCCTGCATTGCTGAAAATGACGGAAGTAATGGGACTTATACCTAAGATGGGACTTGAGAAGTCTATCGAAGCTACAGGTTCTGCCATGTTCAAACTTTCCTCCACTACCACTGCAACAAGTAATGACATCGTAGAGTTTGCAAAGCGTTGTACTGGTGTGGCTCGTACCGCAGGTATCACCACTGACCAGCTTCTTGCTATGGGTAGTGCCTTCAGTGCGCAAATGGCTTCACCAGAAGTTGCAGCCACTGCTATGTCCAAGTTTATTGTCGCATTGCAGAAAAACCACAACTTGATAGAAAAGGATTTGGATATACCAGACGGAACTATCAACAAGATGTATAAGGCGGGCAACGCGATGGACGCTATCGTACTTATTCTTGAGAAGATGAAAGCGAAGGGTAATATGAATGCCCTCGGCGAGATATTCAAGGATGTGGGAGGTGATGGTCAGCGACTAATATCTTCTATGGTCACAATGGCCAAGAATGTGGATATGCTGAAAGATCATCTTGATACTTCGACAGAAGCCTTCCGTGAGGGTACGGCTGTAACTCAGGAATATGAGATGCAGCAGCAGAGCGCGATAGGTATTCTCGAGAGAGCCAATAACCTTTGGTCCAAGGCATTTGTAAATCCTGACGGGGTTGATAATGTGAAGGCTTTGGCGCAAACGTGGTATGATATATCTAAGGCTATCACAGACAACGAGGTGGCACTTGGCGTGTTGAAAGGCGTTCTGCAAATGGTTATATGGTCATGCCAGTTTCTTGCAAATCTACTCCCCGGACTCGCCGCAGGTTTACTGTTTAAGGGTGCGGCGGCAGCCATTACTGCTATTGGAAAAGCATTTGTAGGCGTAAGTAGTTCCGCTTTAATTGCTACTCTACAAACGGAGGGTCTGAACGCAGCGTGGAAGAAATTGAATGTTTCCATGAAGGCGAATTGGATTTCGCTCGTTATTGGTTTACTCGTCGAGCTCGGTGTGGCTTTGTATGAGGTCTTTAAGAAGACAGAAGAAGTTGCGGATGCGCAGCTTGATGTTAATAAGTATGTAGAGGAGGGTGCATCCTCTTGGGAAAAAGAGCGTAGGAAAATTGACTCTTATGTGGCTGCTGTTTCCAGTGCAAATACAAGTGCGAAGGAAAGAGAACGTCTTATTAAGAACTTCAATAAGGAGTATAAGCCTTATCTTGATAAACTTGGTTTAGAGGTTAATAGCGTAAATACGTTGAAGGGCGCATACGCTGCCTTGAATGAAGAACTCAAGAAAAAAATGTTCTATGAAATCAAACAGAAGGCTTATGACACAGAACTTGGTAAAGAACAGGGAAAAGTTGGTAAGGCTACGTTGAACTACTCCAAATATATAAATTCTGAAAAAGGTTCTACTTGGGCGGCTTATGATACTGCATACTTGCAAGGACAGTTGGATAAGGGACTTAATGCGGAGCAAATTTACCGTCACATGGTAGAGGATGTCTATGGAAAGAGTGGCACCTGGTCTGGATATAATGGTGATTATGTGTTACGAACAGGTTCTGTCCGGGATAATTCTTTGCGAGGATATATAAAGAACTTTATTGATGCTCAAAAAGGTTATAATGACACCAAGAAAGTTATAGATGATGCTCTGGATAAACTTATAGGTGATTACGACCCATTCGGAAAGGAAGACGTTGGGGATTTGAGCAATAACGCGAAGGATAAGGATGCTATTGCCGAAGAAAAAAGACGAAGGAACGAGCAGAAAAAAGCATGGCGAGATGATTTGAAAGAAAAGGAAGACCAAGCTAAAGCTATTCTGGATGACCTTGGCAATTATTTCGACAGGCAGATAAACGCTAAAATTTCACAGGCCATATCTCTCGGAATGGACGAAACAGAGCGAGATGAGTTCGTTGTTCCGTTGAAGGATGAAAAGTCGTATGCGCTTTCTCAGGCACGTTTGTCTATTGCAGGCAAGCCGAATAAGTTTGATGACGTAAAGAAAAAGTTACCTGGGCTGATGGTGGAACAGCCAGACGAAACGGGCTTTAATCTTTCACAGAATTTACTGGATGACATTATAAGTAATGATATTAGTAAACTCCGCGAATTGATGGCTCAACTGGGCAAGAATTTAGGTATCTCAATGAACTCTATCGTTGCTGAAATTTTTGCGAAAGCGACAAAAAACGAACAGGATATTTTGAATCGTCAGTTCAAACAGCAGGAGGCTCGCCGTAAGGTTGTGCAGGAGCATGACTATACAGGTGTGGTTAAACAAAATCTGTATGATGACTTTAACACAATGGGCTATGCTCCGCCTACAAAGGAGGAAACTACCATAAAGAAGAAAATAGTAGATGGTAAGGAAGTTCTCGATGTATCAGCGTATGAAGCAAGACGAAAGTCTATCGAGAAGATGTACGAAACGGCTCGTCAAGGTATTAATAGTCTTTACTCTATTGACGTGACTACGACCCAGGGCCAAGGTTTGTTGGTAAAGATGCTTTTCGGTGATGATCCCGATGGCATGGGAGCTCGTGTCTCTCAATCGTTGGGTAAAAATACGGAAAACTGGAAGTCGTTTTATCTAAAGTTAATTCAGTATTCTGACGAATATACCGAGGCGATGAAGAAACAGTATGACGACCAGAAGAAGATTGTCAATCAGATGTGGGACACCAACAAGCGCAACCTCGCCAATCAAGAGAAGTTACGCAGGATGCAGAACGAAAGCAATCTCTTCGGCAAGCGTACCAATCTTCTGTCTAACCTCGGCTTGGCAAATCTTACTGCCGACCCCGAAATAGAGTTGATGAAGGCGCGTATGCAGGCGGCTGAAGACTACTACGCTTTCGTGAAAGCCAACACGCAGAATATGCAGCTTATCAGAGAGGCTGATGATGCCCGCCAGCAAGCCGAACTGAATTATGCCAACCAAATGGCAACCGCCATGAAGTCGCGCTTGTCGCAGATGAAGGAACTCGTGCAGCCTATCGAGGACTTCGGCTCTGCCGTTGGTCAGGCACTTGCCACCATGAAGGACGATGCCGACAGCGCAAACGAGGCTATCAAGTCTGCCCTCAAATCTATGCTTGAATCGTGGGGCAAGATGGCTCTCAATGATGTAAACACGCAAATGTGGAAGGCTATCAACGATGCCGGAGCCAAGCGAGGTAAGGCGAAAGCGCAACCCGACATTGATGCCGCACGCAAAAATGCGGATGCCAATGCAGTGAAGGAAAATCTTTCGGATATTGGTACGGCTGGTAATCCTGCTCACGTCATTGTGGATAACGGTATTTCGGTAGATGCCAACGGCAATCCTGCCGATACTGGTACTAATGGAAACGCAAATACCGAAGGTGCACAACAAACTTCCGTGCAACCTACCGAGCCGCCTGCCGCATGGCAAAAGCGCAATCCGGGCAAGACGATAAACGATTACAACCGTGAGGTGCAGGGCATAGCCGGACAGACTGGCACAGCTGTTGCTGATGTCGCCACGGGCAACAGTTCTATTGCCGATGCCGGTGCCGATATAGCCATGTCGGGAGTCAACGCCGCTCTCAATGCTGATCTCGGCGGCGGAAAGAAAAATAAAAAGGAGGAAAAGGAACGTAAGAAAGCCCTCAAAGAGGAGAAGAAACATCAAAAGGAACTTTCCAAGGAAACAAAGAAAGGTACTGAGGAGCGTGAAAAGACCACCGACAAGGGAGCCAAGAAGATGGCTGCGGCAACCGAAGAGGGAAATAAGGAGCAAAGTGAAGGTACTGAACTTGCTCAAAAAACAATGGGCACGGCCATCGAAACTGGTCTAACTCAGACTTACGAACTTCGCCGTGCTAACGACAAAGAGGAGTTACAGGCCGAAGCCGATACTACGCAGACGCAAATGACATTCTCTATCGCCGGTGCTATTGGTAAATGCTTCCAGTTCCTCGGTCCTATTGCTGGTCCTATTGCTGCTGCCGTGGTGATGTCTACCCTTACGGGCTTGATGCAATGGGCTTTAAGCTCCGCTTTCAAGAGTAAGAGTAATTCATCCTCTTCCTCTAAGAACACCAAACTCGTTTCGGGTATGCTCACTTACGATAACGGTAACGTTCAAGACCTAAAACCATTCGTGGGCGACAACGGTGAAGTGTATTGGGCAACGGAGCAAGACAAGCCGCAGAGCGGCGTCAATCTCCTTACTACTCCCACTGCTACCACTATTAACGGCCAACGCTCCTTGGTGGCTGAGAATGGCCCGGAACTGGTAATTGGTCGCGAGACTACCAAGGCTATGATGATGAACAATCCATCCTTACTGAAGGCTCTCGTCAATTACGACAGTAACTATTCGGGGCGCAACGCGGCCCGTAGACCATTTGATGAAGGTAATGTTGGCGAGTCGGTTGGTAATTTCGCGTCAGGCGCGTCAGCGACTGACGACCTTATAACCAACAACACTGCAAGCAATGCGGCTCTCCTGCAAGCCGTAAACGCCCTCCTTCAGCGTCTTAACGAACCAATCTCCGCCAAGATAGACATGTACGGTCGTGGTAATCTCTACGACAGCATGACCAAAGCCAACCAGTTTATGAAAGGTAAGGCATAAAACACCCTTGCGGATATAACGAAAATAAGACTTTGACGATTGCAAAGGTTATTACAAAGACCGCTCCGTCGTGATGACGTGGCGGTCTTTTCTTTTGTCGTTCTTTTTTGTGGTACTCCCCAAATGTGCAAACTCTTGTTTTAGTCTTGCACTTCTGTAACTTATTGGAAATTATGCACTTTTACCGTTCAAACACCCCCAAAGTGCAAAAATACGCCAAATCTTACTACCATATATATAATTTTCCGACCATTTCTTTTTTACTCCTAAATCAAAATCCCCGAACCTCAAACAATAAGTGAGTAGCAATCACGGCTATGCCGTAAACTATTGATAATAAGGTTTTTAGAAGAAAGATTATAAGGCAAGCGACTGGCGAAAATTGCGGAAAAATGGCTATATTTCTTTGTTTCTTTTATATTTTTTGTTGCTTTTACGCTCGTATAAAGTAAAAAAATAACTCCTTTTTTGCACTTTTGATAAGTAAGTACTTGAAAATTCGGGAGTTAAATGGATTTTGACTATGCACAAACGTAGCTCAAACCATGCACTTGGCTTGCACTTTAAGAAGTAAATTTGCACTTTTGGAAGAGACAATTCGGAAAATTAAAAATGGAGTTTGCACTTTTGGAGGTGAGTTTGCACTTTTGAAGGAGCAAAAGTGCAAACTTGCATTTCGGGCGATTTAGTAGGTTTTTTCCAGTTCGTTAATATACGGAATAGCCTCCTGGCGGATAATGTCGAGCAATATGCGGGCAGAACGTTTGAGTGGCACGTCCTTCATCCAGTGGGCATTGCTCATTAGCTCGTTTTCAAGACCGATGATAGGCTTCGCCACCAGGGTAGGATGGTTCTTCAGGTAGAGTTTGGACATGAAAGTAACGCTTTGCGTTTCCTCCACAATGGCAAGGTCTTCATCGGGATCACTCACTATGCACTTCACATTGAGTTTTGTGAGGTCGTGCCGTAGATATTGCTGAAAGGTGTTGAATACCCTGTCGCCCACATCGGGCATGATAACGCTGTGGCGCAACAGGTCGCTATAAGCCACCTTGGGCAGCCGGGCAAGTGGGTGAGTGTTTCGCATCACGGCATAGATATGGAAAGGTATGCAGGGTTGCGACTCGATACCCTCATGCCCGTATGCGGTGTTCATGGTGAAGGCGATGTCGAGTTCATGGTTGCGCAATAAGCGGTTTAGACTGGAGGCTTTGGTCAGTTCGGCATTCAGCCGGACGTTAGGATAACGCTCCATAAAGATAAGGGCAGCGACACGGATATAGGGAGCGATGAACGAGCCGACACCGATACGCAGTTCACCGGTCATACAGTTGTTGAGCGCATGGATATGTTCCTTGCAGTCCTCCGTCTGTTTGATTATCTCCTTGGCACGAGGAAGCAGGGCTTCACCGTTTTCAGTGAGCGTGATGTCGTGTGATGTACGGATGAGCAGTTTGCAACCTAATTCATCCTCCAGGGCTTTGATGTGTTGGCTGATGGCAGACTGCGTAACGCAGCAACGGGTGGCGGCAACAGAGAAAGAAAGGTTTTCCGCCACGAAAACAAAAGAACGCAGATGACGTAGCTCCATAGTTGTAGTTTTTTAGTTGAAAGTATAGGTTATCTAATTGCAAAGGTAGATAAACTTTACTTATCGCAGAAGGATAATCAAAAAGAAATACTAATAGAAAGATAAGCGAGTGAAGAAGGAACAGCGGAAGTCCCCTTGCGGCAGATGAGTGGCGCAAGAGGACTTGATTATCTCTATACTTACATCATTGCGTGCATGGATGTATAGTCCCATATCTTAGTGCAGTCATCATCTGTCTGCCAGTCGGCATCACAGAAGTAGAAGAGGTATGCGGCGCGTATGATTTCCTCGTCCTTCATGTTGGTGCACAGGTCGGCATACATGGAGTTGAAGGCAACGTATTTGTCCCATCCGTTCACTTTCGGGTGAAACTCCATACCGCGTGTGGCTTCCTCTATCTGTGCGCGTGTCCAGTGTGCGCCATGCTTCGTGGGCATACCTTCCTCATCAAGTTCACCATACTCCAGACGGTTTACGTCGTGGTTGGCAAACTTCTCACTGTAGTGGCGGTCGTAGAGTACGGCATGTTGGTGGCGCATGATACGCCAGTACAAAGCCGGATTATCATTCTTTATACTATCAAGGTCGCATGACATCTGCTCAATGGCAGCGTTCATTTTCTTCTCGGAGGCTACGCCTGTAGCGCGAGCCTGTTCTATCAACTGATTGTATTTCATAATCATCAAAAATTTTTATAAACAACAAATATCACGAAGAACACTAATGTTTGGTGATATAACATCAGATGTAACAGATTTAACGGATTCTTTGTCAACAAACAATGCACGAAATATTAGTGATATTAGTGTTATTTGTTGTTCAAAGAAATTGTCAGTACATAAAACCTGTTTCATCTGTTTAATCAGATGTTTATTTCTGTTGTCAGCAATTCGGGCATAAGCCCTTGAACTTAGGTATCACCGGCACTGAGGTAGCGAAATTCGTAGGCCGCTGAAAGTTGAAAGAAACTTCATTCAACTTTCTTTCTTCTTTCTTCTTTGTCTTTTTCTCTTCCATACAATATAGTGAATTTTCGTTGAAGATACAACAATAACAATCCAAACCAATTAGACAAGTAAGCCATCAGTATGGCAAGGAACACCGCCGTGATGATGTCGGCACCCGTATATACCATTCCTGCAAGCACCGTCCAGAACGTGAGGCACTGGCTGCAACCGAGAACCTTATCCACCACCTCGGCAATGGCATGAGCCAAGCCGAGATGATGAATGAGATTGACAGATACCGTCAAGACAAAACTTGTCAATACAAGCATTATCATGCCGTGGCGATGGTTAAGGTGAGAGGCACGTCCGACACGAAAGTCTTGCTGCATGAGCAACAGGCTATGCGTGCGATGCCGTTTTGCACGGTGCCGATAGATGGAGTGATGCTGCTGATGGCAGTGGCACTGAACACCGGAATGGTGAAGTCCTGGCTCACCACCTGCGAGCGTGTGCAGCACGTTCCGCAGTTGCAGGGCACATAGTTGATGACACCCTCCACATGGAGCACCACAAGATACTGCGAGGTGCCTACATTGGCAATACTCTTCACCGTGAACGATGGAGCGAATACAGGCGTTTCGTCCACACACGCAGGAGTGCAGAGCTGTTGTGTGATGTTCACGTCATAATAAGGAGCAGTGGCAGTTGCGCCCACTGCAAGTGTGGCTGTGATATTAGCCGGAATAGAACGTTTGTTCATAGTCATTGTTTTCTGTTTTAGTATAGCGACGAAACGTAGCCGCCGCATGTGTTGATAACTCTGTTGATAACTCTATCTCTTCACCTGATAATGCTCAGCACTCTCCACCGGAAGGTTCTTCTGCAAGAGGTCAGCTAGTTCGTCGAGGTCTTCCTCGTCAAACGTGATCACACCTTCGAGGATAGATAGCGGACCATTATAGCGCACCTTCTCCACAATGTCGTGAGCCATCTGCGGGATGCTCTCGTCGGGTATCTGCCCGAAATACTTAGCCAGCATGGGCGTAACTAATGAATTGACCACAGGCTGAATAAGCGGCTCAATATCCTTCTGAAGATTGTATGTTCCGCTTACAAGTCCCATTGAGCCGATGGTGGCTTGCAATGACTGAAGCATAGGCAGGCGCATGATATTGCCGGCAGCAATCTGCGAAATGGCAGGTCGTGCCCATTCCGACACGACCGCTGCCAAGATTTGCGAGTTGGAATATTCCATACCTTACAAGCGTTTATGCGTTACAACCGCAACCGCACCCAGTCTGACATACATTCGATGAAGGCACAAAGAGTTTGGTTACGCTCGAAAGCGAAGCCACCTGCGACTTCAGCACGTCGATGTTGGCATTGGCAGCAGCATTGTAAGCCATCTGCTGTGCGTTGATAGCCTGCTGTGCATCCTTGTTGGCGTTCACCTTGTCTTCAAGGCGGTTCACCTTACCGTCAATGTACTGCGTTACTTCCACGAGTTTCTTGTCGGTGTAGTTCTCACTCTTCTGAATGGCAAGTTCCGTCTTGAGCGTAGAGTTTTCCTGAATAAGATTAGTCTCACTCTTTGTTACGAACCTTGCGTCAGGGTCATTCGGGTTGGCAGTCATCTGTCTGCCACCACCAAGACCGCCGAGCAATGCGCCACCACCGAGAAGGCTGGTAGCCAATCCTGCGATACCGAGACCGAGAGCCGTATTGCCCAGTCCCTTGCTGGCAACATCATAGTCGCCGTTTTGTGTTTTAATCTGCATAGTTGTTTGTGTTGTTGATTTCGTTCAATATTGAACTTGTGGCAAAGGTATATATATAAAGGTAGGAGTGAAAGGAGCGGTGATGAATAAAACTTATGGGAGTATCACAGATAAAATGATGCTAATAGAAGTATAAATGTTAAATAAATCTTTGACCGACAAAGTTTATGGTATATAATTTTGAAATATCAAATATATATTTTAATTTTGTACCCAATTAAACTTTGAGTGTCAAAGATATGTTTGAAGAGCAATGTTCCATATACGCCGACGCCCTCGACAACGTAGGTCGATATGTAGACCAGGAGACGGGCGAGTGCATACAGCAGATGTCTATCCGTGATTTTTGCCTTACGGACAGATGGCGGCCGTATGTAGAGCACTTGCGTGCCTTGCGTCAGGAATATGGAGCCAAGGCAAAGAAGATGCCGGAGTATATCGACACCAAGAAGAAACTGCCCGGTGCCACACTGAGCGGGCTCTTTGAGATACGCAATGACGAGTGTACACGCAGGGACGGCAGCAAGTTTATTGCGCCCGTGTCGCGTCGTGAGACCCATCTGAAGCAGCACACCGGTTGGCTGGCCATCGACATCGACCTGGCGGACAATGCCCATCTGTCCAACTTCAACAATGTGCAGATGCTGGTGCGTTTCCGTCCTGAGATAGCCTTGTTGATGCGCTCATGTTCAGGCACTGGCTTCTTCGGACTTGTGCGCCTTGCCTATCCCGACCGCCACAAGGAGCAGTTCAAGGCATTACTCAAGGAGTATGCAGCCTTTGGCATCATGCTCGACAAGCAATGCGGCAATATCGGTCGTGTGCGCTTTGCCTCGTGGGACGATCCGCAGCATATATATATAAATGAGAAGGCAATAGCTTATAAAGGTTTGGAGCAAGATGTCCCGCAACTCGTTCCACAACCGCAGCAACATTATGCACAGATACCTGCAAGCCATTATTCGCAATCGGCTGACCATTCAGCCTTCTGGCAGAACCAGCGCGTGCAAGACCGCCTTGTGGAGCTTTGCGTACAAGCGATGGTGCAGCGTGGCGTGAACATCACGGAAGATTATGACGATTGGGTGAAGGCAGGTTGGGCACTAAAGGGGCATCCCTATGGCGAACAGCTTTTTCACAGTCTGTCGTCAATGAGCAGGAAGTATAACGCTGCCAACACCGCCCATAAGTGGCAACAGCTCGGACAGAGCAACACCGTGAGTGGCAACTATATCATCCATGCCTGCAAGGAGACGCTTGGAGAAATGGAATACAGTCAAATAAGAAGAAAGGTTTGGGAGGAAATGAAATGATAGAACTGAATAAAATATATAATGAGGATTGCTTGGAAGGTATGCAACGCATACCTGATGGGAGTGTGGATTGTATTATTTGCGATTTGCCCTACGGAGTGCTTAATAAAAACAACGAAAATGTCAGTTGGGATAGTATTCTTCCTCTTGAAGAATTATGGAAGTATTATTTGAGAATAGCAAAAACAAATTCGGCTTTCATTTTATTTGGGCAGGGAATGTTTACTTGTCAATTAATGATGAGCAAACCAGAAATATGGAGGTATAACCTTATTTGGAATAAGCAAAGAACAACAGGATTTCTTAATGCAAAAAGACAACCATTAAGACAAACAGAAGTAATATCTGTATTCTATCGTGAACAGCCAGTTTACAATCCTCAAATGCGAAAATGTGCTGTGCATGAGCGAAATCATAGTCGCGGAAAGCAGGAAGGACTTTCTACAAATAGATGTTATGGTAATTACGGAAAGGCAAGAGATATTGTTTCCGATGAAAAATATCCAACCGATTTAATCTCATTTCAGAGAAATGTACACACAGGGGTTCATCCTACCCAAAAGCCGGTAGACCTTGTTCGTTATCTTGTGCGTTCCTATACTAATGAGGGAGATATTGTCCTCGACAACTGCATGGGCAGTGGCACCACAGCCATCGCCTGCATCAAAGAGAAGCGCAACTTCATCGGTTTTGAGTTAAACAAAGAATATTACGACATGGCTTGCAAACGAATAGATAATGAATTAAGACAACCCACTTTATTTTAATATATATGCGACTAATCACCATAACAGGCCCCAGCGGTGCGGGCAAAGACACCGTGGCACGGATGCTGTCGGAAATGACCGACTGGCCCGTGATATGTTCCTACACCACGCGCCCAATGCGCGAAGGTGAGCAGGAAGGCAGAGAGCACCATTTCGTAAAGGAGTGCAATGTACCCCACTCGGATATGATGGCATACACTCAGTATGGCGGATATGAGTATTGGACTACGAAAGAGCAAATCGCGGGTACTGCCATTTATGTGATAGACGAGGAGGGACTGCGCAACCTGTACAGTCATTGTCCCGATATGCCGACGATACATCTTTATTTGGATGTAACTGAGGGTGTGCGCCGTGCAAGAGGCGTTTCAGAGGAGCGCATCGCACGCGACAAACGCAGACAGTTGCTTCCCGAAAAATTCTATCAGTACTTCATTCACAATATGGATAACAAGGAAATATTGAGATTAAAGGTACGAAAGTTTTACGATTGGTTAGGCATCCGATGCCGTGATTTATTCAGATAACATCCATAAGGCAAGCGTCAAACAAGATGTACAACATCAGTACAACGTGAGTACAGGATAAACGGTTATCCGTAAAAGAGAGAATGAATATGGCAAAAGTACGACCGGCATCGCCCTTCGCTTCCATTTCCGGCAAGCTCAGCAAGAGAGACAAATCGTATCTGCGCACCAACAAGCATACGGGTAGGGTGTCGGTCTGCTATGTGGACAATCCGCATCAAGGTCCCTGGAGCGAGAAGCAGACCGACCATCGCAAGGCTTTCGCTCTGCGCAGCAAGACTGCCTCGCAATGGCTGAAGGACAACGATCCGAAGCGCAACGGAGGCAATGCCACAAAGCAATATAAAGCCATGCTTCGCAAATACAATGCGCAGCACAACATCGGCAATATCTTTGCTTTTGTGGCTAAACATTATAAGGATGGAGCAATTCAATCTTTTATATAATATATGTTCTACACCCTAAACAACAAACTAAGATACACATCAGAATATGAAGTTTACAGACCCAACAGTGGAATGGTGGCAGCAAGAAACCATCGCACAGCATATTGCCCGAGTAGGACGGATATGCTACAAGAGCGAGGGTAAGCAGCCCGATCCCGAATTAAGTGAGGAAGAAGCTAAAGCCTTCATACAGAAACGCGACGAGGAGCGCAGCAAAGGTTTCTGGGACAGCGGGCATTGCTCCATGTACCGACATGGCACCTGCTATTTCTTCGTGCCCAACGAGAAGATGCTGCACACCGTATATGCGTGGTCGCTTATGGTGGCATCGCCCTATATATCATACGAGGTGAAGGGTAATAAGGTATGGATAAGCACCAATATGCAGTTTCTTTGCGAGCAAGGGCAACTGATGCAGATGCTGTCGCCCTATGGCGTGAGCGAGGAAGAGTATATCAAGAAGGCGATGAAGTGCAAGTGCAATGAAGCCTTGTGGCTCCTGCGCATGACCTTTGTCGTAACCACACAGATAAGCACATCGCGCGAGCTGAACCGCACATCGCCCAATGCCATTGCCGAACAGAGCACACGCTACTGCAACCTGGAGAAGAAAGGTGGCGTGCAGGTGTGCGAACCAAGATGGTATGCAGCCGGCACACGCTGGCAAAGGTTCCTTTACAGGACGGCTTGCTCCATCGGCTCGTGGTTATACAACCGACTGCTGAAGTCTGGCTTGAAACCGCAGGACGCACGCGGCATCCTTCCGCTCGACACCTATACCGTGGTGGCTTACACATACAGTATCAAGGAATGGAAGAACATCATTGATTTGCGCTGGCACGAAACGACAGGCAAGGCGCATCCTAATGCCAAGTATGTGGTGGGCGACATCCGTAATATCATCAATAAAAGGATGAAAGAGTATATTCCCGATTTTGATATATAAACCAAAAAGTTGAACAAAACGCAAATTATTTGCTTTAAAATGAAAATGCTATTCAAGAAAACCAACGAGAATGCACAGATACCATTCAAGGCAGACGGTCACGAGGCTGATTTTTGTTATGATTGTGTTGCAGTGAGTGAGGAGGAGATTGCTCCTAACGTGTGGAAATATGGTCTTGGCTTTGCGCTCCAGCCAGTGAACGATTTTGACGGACACAATATCCGTGGAATAAATGTGCGTCCTCGCTCGTCGATATGGAAAACGGGTATGGTGCTTTCCAATTCTACGGGTACTGTTGATGAGATTTATACAGGCGAGATTTCCGCCGTGTTCTATCATGTCATGCCCAATATGCCACGCTATAAGGTTGGCGACAAAATTTGTCAGCTTTGTTTGGAGCGTACCGAGGCTTTGGAGTTTGTGGAAGTCAAAGAACTTCGCAAGACTGCGCGAGGTGAGAACGGATATGGCTCATCAGGCAAATAATAGTCTATGCCGCGCCGTATCAACAAGGACTGCCCGTTCACGGCAGAAGAGATAGACGAGTTTCACGCTATGCTTTATAGCGTGAACACGTCGTTTCATTGTGCAAATCCGGCTCCTGTGAGTTGGCTGAAAGGCTATCAGAATTGCAGCAGCCGAATTGCAATTAATAACGATTATGATAAATAAACGATTTCACGACCATGAGCAAGAAGAATAAACCTACCCCGGCAAGTGAGGCTCGCCAACTCGAAAAGGCGAAGGCGCAGCCTACTATCTATACGTTCAATTTCAAGGATGTGCCTGCCGACAAATATACGGAAGCCCTAAAGGTGCTGTTTGCCAATCCCGACTTTGCCGAAGCCGTGGAGAAGCGTAACACACTGGTGAAGTCAGCCGGTCGCATACCGCGAGGCACGTCGCAGATGACATCCATCATCAATGCCATTCAGCAGCGCGACCGCAAGTTGGCCGACATCATGTATGCAGCCCTGGTGCAGGTGAACCTACATTCCAATGAAGGTTACGACTTCATTTCGTTTGCCAATCTGTTGAAGTATTACGTCGATTACTCCAAGCAGGGAATGCGCGAGAACGTGAACCAGTTGGCAACCAATCTCGACAAGATTACTTTCCTTGCCGATATGCTTGAGAGTGTGCTGGTAGACGTGAAAGCGGATATGCGCACGGTGTTCGGACCGACCATTGAGTTCAACCAGTTTGATGCCGTGCAGCAGGTGATGACACAGCTCCGTGGATTCTTCAAGAGCACACGTCGCCCCGATGCCGAATCGCCCGAAGCGCAGCTCTACTTCAACTACTCCGACTCTATCAACGAGTATCTGGAGAAACGCCTGAAAACGTACACCGACAAGTATCGCAAGCTGCACCCCATCCCCAAGGCATACACAGCAGAGGATATGGTGAACGCCGTGCATGAGATATTCCATATCGACCGCCACCTTGCACAGGCTTTCATCAAGCACACCGAGAATGGCGGTTCGTACATCGATGCCACTGCCCTTGCCTTCAACCTCACGCAGGAGCAGATGCAGATAATAGACAAGCTCACGGGCAAGGTGGAAAAGAAGGACGCGCTCAACTACTCCTTTGCCATCACCGATGCAGTGATGAAAACATATAGCGAAACAAAATAACTGATTATGCCCAATATCTACCTTCGTTTGCCAGTCAGCCGGTGCCAGTACTTCCGGCACCGCGACCCTGACCGCACGCTTGCAAAGACGGAACCTGTGGTGTTCAACCAATACACGCCGGAGTATTTCATTCTGCGCAACAGTGCCTACAATGCCGCAACCATTCAGAAGGTGAACATGCAGTGCTTTTCGCATCAGCAGTGGCGCAATATGCTCAACGGACGACACCCTATTGGCGGCAATGTGGTGCAGAAGCGTGATGCCAATGAATACCTCACCTTTGGCGAGGTGGAACAGCTCAACGGCTACCATGAGTACGACAAATCATCCAACGAAGACTACCTTTGCATAAAACTCCCAAGCGAGGTTTGCATCTTCGACACCGTGCGCACCGTAACGCCCACTTGGAACATCAACATTGCGGGTATGCGTCAGCTCATCGTCATGCTCAACAACGACTTCAAGCGCAGTGTGGTGGAATGGGCTTTGTCAACATTCGATTATTGCACAGCCAACGGCCGTGTGGTGTGCCGCAGTCAGTCTGCCATGCTGGAGCGTTTTCTTATGCGCTACGGCATAGACCCCACGACAACGGAGAAAGATAATCTGCGACGCATCATCGATAGATGGCTGCACACCGAACATAACAATTTCCGGGCTTATTCGTGCCTGGATATGGACTATGAGGATGACAAAGAGAAGCGTCTGCCAATAGCGGGTGTGCAGTGGGAATGAAATATAAGTGTTGAGATATGTTAAATGAATATATAATAAAAGTTAAATAATAAGCAATTCGTTACACTACTATGATTTTACCCGAAAATTGCAAGGAAATTTTCCTCGAAGGCGTGACCGACGCCTATCTCTACCCTATGGATGAGAGCAAAATACCTGTGCCGTTCAGCATGGCGCAGATACTGCAAATCAACAACTGCAAGTTTCCCGAACCTGCACTTCACATCGCCACTATGGGCGATGACTATGTGATGGCAGACGCTATTACGACCAAAGTCACGATGTCGAAGGTGGGCTATGGCACCCAGTATGCCTTCGATATTAGTGCAAATATAGTGGCTGGACACGCAAATGTGCGCGAAGCCTACTTTAATATACGCAAAAAAGAGTGCTATGTGGTACTGAAAAAGGTGGATGGCTCGTTTTTGTTGTGCTATACTCTGCCCGGCACATTCCTCTTCTCGTCCACTGCCACTACTACTTTGACCGACAACCAACTTACCGTACAGGTGAGTTTGAAGTCATCGTCAGAGTTTATTCCAATCACGATAATATAGGAAACATTCATCTTTTATTTATTCATACATGTATGTCGCCTGCGTGATGCAGTCGGCATATCCCATACTTTTATAGTCACATAGATTTTTGCCCTGTCGCCCGCGTGATGCGGTTGGCAGGGCTTTTTTTGTCCTTATACGGAAGTTTTTGCACGTTACCTTTGCCAACAGAAAAACAGGACAGTCGGTAAAAGGATTGTTTCAGGATAACAACACAAACACAAAATTTTCTAATGAAAGGCCTTTTTGAAATTCTTACAGAAAAGAAATGGATGGTGTCGCCCGACTTCGTGCATGGCATTCGCAAGGCTCTGGAGCAGAACCTGAATGCGCACACAGCATTCAGCAAGCCCGAGAAGTCATGCGGTTTCGTCACTGCGGTAGCGGCTGACGGCTCTGTCTATTACCCCGAAGAGTACCAGATTTCAGAGGATGGCAAGCAGGTGAAGCCTAACTGGGCTTTGGACTATGAGAAGGTACAAACCTTTCCTTTCGTGTCGGTATTGACCATCGACGGACCTATCACACGCAATGGTGGCGGTTGCTCGTATGGCTCTATCGACCATCGCGACATGATGATTCGCGCCGCCAACCATCCGCTCTGTTGCGGTCATGTCTTTATCATCAACACGCCGGGCGGATCTGCCTGGGCAAAGAACGACTATCAGCAGGCCATCGACTATGCACGCTCCAAGGGACAGCCCGTGATTGCTTTCGTTGATGGCATGTGCGCCTCTGCTGGCATGTATCTCGCTTCGCTTTGCGATGAGCGTTACTACATGCACCCGAAGAACGAAATCGGTTGTATCGGTGTGATGGCTGCCTTCTACACCGAGGCAGACGGAAGCACCAACAAGTACACCAACGAGACTTACCATGAGCTGTACGACCCTGAGTCGTTTGACAAGAACCGTGAGTTCCGCGACATTGCCAACGATGGCGACTCGGAGAAACTGGTGGCAGAACTTGCCGAACTGGGTGTAGAGTTCCGAGCAGACGTAAAGGCGGCTTGCCCTAATGCCAAGGACGAGCATCTGCATGGCAAGGTGTTCAATGCCGAGGATGTGAAGGGCATCTTGATGGATGGACAGTCTGACTTCATGTCGGTCGTTAAGCGTGCCTTCGCTCTGCACAATGGTACGGCACAGGCCATTGAGCGCAACACGCCCGATGAGCCGCAGGACGAACCGGAGCCAAGCACAGACCCTGCCAAGCCGGAAGACAACTCAACCAACACAAAAACTTCTATCAATATGCAGAATTATCCACTTATCAATGCTGCTTGCGGCATGAAGGAGGGTGAGATTACGGTCAAGGAGGAGGGTGCGTTTATGAACGCTCCGTTGCTTGACTCTCTCGAAGCCCATCTTGCCGACACCCAGCAGAAGATGGCTGATGCAGAGCAGAAAGCCACCACAGCGGAGCAGTCCCTCGCAGAGATGCAGGGCCGTCTTGACGAAATCTCCGCTCAGCTCACAGCTGCCAACAATGCCAAGGCCGACGCAGAAAAGGCTCTTGCCGACGCAAAGGAGGCACACAGTAAGGAAATCGAAAATCTCAACGCCGAGCACACCGTGGCTATTGCCAAGAAGGATGAGCAGATTGCCCAGCTTACTGAGGGCAAGACCAATGCCGAGACGGAACTGACTGGCGCAAAGGAGGCTCTTGCCGCTGCCGAGCAGCAGATTGCCGACAAGGATGCTCAGATTGCACAGCTCACCAACGAGCCGAGCGAGGAGCAGAACGCTGGCGAGGCTCCTGCCAACAATGGCGAGGGTGCAAAGGTGCAGACGCTCCGTGAGTTCGACCCATCGGGCTACAAGACCAATGCCGAGCGAAAAGCTGCCTTCGAGCGTTACAAGCGCGGTGAAGACTAAGGTTTTCTTCCCTATTAAAGAGTTCTTTTCATTCACTAAGTATTTACAACAACACAAAAACACAAAACACAATGGCAACACTTCCAAAAGATTTTATCGGCATTGATGCGCTTCAGCATGTGGCCGAGCAGGTGAGCAAGGAAATCTTCATGGGTCCTGGCTATACCGATGCAGAGGAAATGGATCGTCTTGGTATTAACACCATCAATGGTGTTCAGTTCAAGCGTACCTTCCATCTCTTTATCCGTAAGGGTGGCACAACCCGCCGTAAGGATGTTCACCGAGAGATTAACAGTGAGGCTGGATTCCTCAAAGAGCGTACGCTTGTCGCCAAGCTCTCGTGGGATAAGTTTCCTGCTAATATCGATGACTTCTGTGAGACAGTATTCGGCACGGATGCTCAGGGTCAGTTCCCACTCTCGGCAGAGGCTACCGAGGCAGTTCTGAAAGACTACGCAGATAACCTCGCTGCTTGTCTGTGGTTTGGCGACATTGCGCTGGATAATGGCGATGACAATGTCCCTGCCCATGACCAGGCTATGGCCCTTTACGATGGTTTCCATACTTGCATCAAGCATGACATAGAGGATGGACTTATCAGTGAGACTAATGGTAATCTCGTTCATTGCGAGGCAATCACGGCTCCTGTTGACACCGACGACACCACTCCTTACGACAATTTCATCGATTGGCACAGAAGATGGGATGAGCGTCTGCGCAAGGTTCCTACACGTGTATTCATGAACGAGGAGACAGCCATGAACATTGCTTCGGGCTATGCTAACAAGTTCCATGGTAATTTCCGTGTAGAGTACAATCAGGGTGACAACTTCAAACTGCCTGGCTTGTCTAAGGTTACTATCTGTCCTATTGCCAACTTCGGCGAAGGCGATCGTATGTACGCTACCGTTGACGACAACTTTGTTTATGGTGTAGACACTTTGAGCAACCAGCAGTATGTCAGCGTGCGCCTTGGCTCCGACAGAGACCACCGAGACCTCAGCTTCCAGATTCAGTCAATTCAAGGCTGTGGTATCCGGTCTTTCCTGAAGTCACAACTGGCTGTCAGCGACGGTTCGCTTGCTGCGCCTGAGTATGTTGCAGGTGACTACGACAACACAAACCTTGTTGTGACGCTCGCAGGTACTGACGGCCAGAAGCCTGATGGTACTGTTAAGGTGAACGGCACTCCTTACTCTAAGGCTGTCGAAACCACAGTTAATCAGATTATCTCATTGGAGGCTACTGATGGTTCAAATTATAAGTTCTCTCACTGGAGCAACGGCAAGACCGAAAAGAAGATTCAGCTCACTGCTACCGGCATGAGTATGGGTCTGACCGCCTTCTTCAAGAAGAACGGCGAGTAATCAACGGCTTTACTCATAAGCTCTATAAATCACGGGGGTGGCGGGTAACTTGACCCGACCGAAAATAGCCAACCGCTACCCCATTTCTTTTTAACACAACACAAAAACATTAAATATTATGGCAGCTTCAAAAGTTACATGCCCACAGCTCGTTGATGTGCTCAACGATGATGAGTGCTTGGAGAACCTTGCGGGTCTTGGTACTGATATTTACATCGGCCTGAAGAGTGAGCTTACCGCTCCACTTGCCGCTACCGAGAACAGCTATTCAACTCCTGCTTTCTCGGCAGGTCATGGTCTTTATAAGGTGCAGTGTGCTGACGACAAGCAGCAGATTAAGGGTTCATCCCTTGGTCGCCGCAAGGGTTTCGAGCTTACTTGCACTTTCGTGGTAGACTCTGTTAATCCCGCAGCAGGCAAGTTGGCACGCGCTATCAACAACAACGACATCTTTATCATTGCAAAGGATGATGATGTTTCGCAGATTATCTACGATCCTAACCGTAAAATTAAGTTCGACTCGGGTGCGATTACTACGGACACGGGTGCTGCGGCCTCAGATGATCGCATCACGTCTTATGAGGGAAAATTAAGTCCCTGTTACTATCCGAACCTCTATGTTGAAGAGCCAGGAGAAGGTTGGGACTCCCTTCTCGCTAACAAGGGGGAATAGTAGGCGGGCCTGACCAGAGCGAGAACACTCCCGCCAAGCAAATCACGAAGTCTGCAAGTAAGAAGGTTGTTAATACTTCAGCGGAAGAAGAAACCTCTAACGCAGACGACTAATCGCTCACACCAATTACCAAACATCATAGCCTCGGTATCGAGCCTTTTACGGGTTCAGATACCGAGGCTTTTTTGTGTTCTAAAGCAAGGTGCAAAAGTTGGTATGTCCTTATCTCGACAGACGGAAAAACTAACTTTGTAGCAAATAAAAACAACAGACAACGCTAACGGCACGAGCAAGAAATCATTCGTGATATTTGTGTCATTAGTTGTTGGAACAAACACAATGAAGATATGGCAAAACTTGACCCTTTGGCAAAGTTCATCCTCTCGTTTGAGGGAGGCTATGTGAACGACCCGAAAGACCGTGGTGGCGCAACCAACATGGGTGTAACCATCGCCACATGGAAGGCGCAAGGATATGACAAGAACGGCGACGGAAAGATAGACGTGAAAGACCTGCGGATTATCTCCGTGGCGGACGCTATCAACATCATGCGCAAGAATTATTGGAACCGTTGGAAGGCTGACCAGATTAACGACCAGAACCTTGCCAACACTCTTGTGGATTGGGTGTGGGGAAGCGGAAAGAACGGCATCGTCATTCCGCAGCAGATGCTTGGCGTGACAGCCGACGGCATTGTTGGCCCGAATACCATCAAGGCACTCAACGATGTGTATGCCCCAGCTTTCTTTGAGAAACTGAGAAAGCGCAGACTGCAATATATCGACAACATCATCAGGAGTAATCCCTCGCAAAAGCGTTTCCAAGCCGGCTGGTATCGCCGCATCAATGCCATCAACTACGGTTATCTTGTGGACAACAAGGGACACCGCATAACCTGGTAACACATTCACTCAACCTACACAGAAGCGACAAATGACAACAACGAAAAGAATAAACCTCTCGCTGCCTAAACATTGGAACCAATGCACCACCGAGCAGTTGGAACTCATCGCCCAGGTGATGCAGGAGCAGATACAAAGGCAAGACCGCTATCACCCATTCTCGATGCAGAACGTGAAGTTGGCTATGTTCTTTGCCTTGTCGGGCATTCAGATAGTAGAAGGTCCCAATCCTCGTGTGCCGGTGGAAGAGCAGTACTACACTTGTCGCTTCCTAAAGGACGGCAAGCACGGCGACACCTTCTCGCTCTATCTTTGGCAGATAAACTATTGGCTCTCGCCACAAGCCAAGACACGCGACAAGGAGTCGGCTGAATACATAGCCCAAGGTGCAGGTATGCTCGACTGGCTCGACAATGAGCGCGGAATGTTCCTCACCCGCTTTCCCTACCCCACCGTCAAAAGGCGCAAGGCATGGTGGCGTATGAGAAAAGATTTTCAAGGCGCATTTCCCGACCTCGACGGCTTCTCTTGGGCGCAATACCGTTTTGCCTCCGACACGATGGGCAGTTATACGCAGATAAGCAACAACTTGCTGAAGATGCAACAGATGGGCAAGTTCAGCGAGGAGCAACTGCTGAAGCAGGCGCAGAGTGCTGACTTGGCCAAGGCGATGTTCTTGGCTACGATATTCAATGCCCGAACAAAGTATATCGACACCAACACGGGCATAGTGAAGCACGACTTCCACTACGAAAGCAACCAATGCTCGGACAATGCGCAGTACTTCCGCCACTTTCCCGACCACCAATGGCAGGTCATTCTCTTCTGGTGGACGGGCATGATGCACACGCTGAGCAAGCGTTTTCCGCATGTGTTCAAGGTGCAGAAGGTAGGAACGAAGAAGCCGAGCACTCCACTCGAAATATACACTGCCACTACAGCCACCATGCAGAAGTATGCCGGACTGACCGAAGACCAGGTGAACCATCAATCCTACTCGCTCGTACTGGAACATCTCGAAAGGTTATCTAAGGAAAACGAGGAAATGGAGAAACTGAGGAAAAAGTAGAAAGGTACGAATGTACGGATGTACTAAGGTACAGAACTACGAATGTACAAAAAACGGAACATCAGATAAAACAGATTAAACGGATAAAGAAAGTCATCAAATGAAACAAATGAGACGAATAAAGGAAACGTCTGAATGGACGAAAAATCTGTATCATCTGTAAAATCTGATGTTGAAAACATGTTCGTTTCATTTGTGTCATTCGATGATAATATAAATAAATCAACAATAAAACACAAAGCACAATGGCAAACACAGTAAGCAACTTGCAGCAGCTCCAAGAACGAAGTGAGGAGTTACGTCGCGCTGGCTATGTGGCTGTCCGTCCTGGCGAGTTCAGTTCTCCCAAGACAGGCGGCAAGGCCTTTTCGTGGAATGACTATGTTCACTCCATGCTCATCAGCGAGGCAGGCATGACCGCACAAGGCACGTCTGGCTCATCGGCAGCACGCCGACAAATATCCACCATCTTTGCCTCCAGCGGTGGCGAGAACCTTGCCAAACCGAAAGGTGAGGGCACCGACGGACTGGGCTACATGGAATGGGGAGTTGGCAACCGACTGCCCAACCTCATTTGGATGCTCTCGCGTATGTCGCCTTTCACAGCGGCTGGCGTGGACTTCATCAAGAAGATATTGGTGGGACATGGCCCGGTGCCGAAGTATCATTACACGCAGTATGTGGGTGGCAACATCACGGAGAAGTACATCCCGTTTGAGAACGCCGGCATATTGCTCCGTGGCATGATAGCCGACCTCAAGGCAAAGGAAGCCGAAGCGCAGCAGAACGCACAGGCAGTCAACGGCACGGACGACCCTTTGGCAAATGTTGTCAAGACAGCCGCAGGCAATGAGGACTCTGAGGAAATGAAGGCACTGAAAGATGCACTTGCCAAGTGGGAGGAAACAAATGATGCCATAAAGCAGTTCCGCGACGACAACGACCTTATGGACACCTATCTCCAGTTGGCTGGCGACATGGCGCTTATGTCGCAGTGTTTTATGGAACTGCAACTCAACCAACGCCAACTGGGAGCCGACGGCCACCCAGTGCCCACATCGCAATGGAAGCCCAAGGTGATAGGCATCAAGCCGCGCTCGGTGTTCACCACCCGACTGGAACGACAGGACGCACAATACCGCATCAACTATGCTTATCTGTCTAACCAGTGGCTCGACTCCACACAGACCACATCTGCCATGAAGCCGGAGGACTTGAAGATTGCGGCTGTGCCCTATCTGCCCACTGCCACTGCTGTGCGCGACCTTCAGCGCATCACTCGTGAGGCACGTCAGAACCGCGTGAGCCGCAAGAACCGCCCTACACGCTTCATCATGTCGCCGCGCGACTTTGGCGGTCCTTACTATGCCGATGCACTTTGGCACAGCATCTTTGCCGGAAGCATTTTTGAGTATGCCTTTACCATTGTGGACGACCGTCTTACACGAAAGCGCAACTCTAACATCATCGGCCGTGTGATATATATCCACCAGGACTATATCGACCGCCTTTGCAATCAAGCGTCGCAGGAAGACAAGCAGATTACTCCGCGTGAGGTGATGCAAAATGTGTTCAACGAAATCAACCAGTGGCTCAGCAACAGCGACAACGCAGGTCAGGCTCTCTTTGCCTCTACCTTTGTGGGCAGCGACGGAAAGGATCACAAGGCTTGGGAGATTGTGGAGATAGAGACCAAGGCGAAAGACCGCAGTGAGGCAGAGAAAACCGAATTGCAGGAAATATCAAGCATCATCTTCTTTGCAATGGGTCTTGACTCCAAACTCATTGGCAACACGCCAGGCGACACGGCATCATCTGGCGGAACAGACCTGCGCGAGCGTTTCCTTGTCAAGCAAATTCAGTTTGCACCTTTGCAGCAGCTCATGCTCCGACCCTTGGAAGTGATAAGCCAGTTCAACGAATGGGACGAGCATCTTGTCTGGCAGATTGACCGTGAGGTGTTGACTACGCTCGACAACTCTAAAACGGGAGTGACGAGACAGGGGCAGGAATAAAGTGATGCGCATCACTTGTATAAGGTTATGCCCATCACTTATATATAACAATGCCCATTGTTTTAGAAAACTATGCCCATTGTTTTAGAAAACTATGCCCATTGTTTGAATATAACAGATACTTCTGTTTGTCCTAAACAGATACTTCTGTTTGACCTAAACAGATACTTCTGTTTGAAAATACACAATATCCAATAAAACAAAACAACAACAACAATGATACTATCCACCAACGAAGAATTGCGGCTCCACATCCCCAGCAACGCTGTAGATGAAGTCAATCTGTTGCAAGGCATTCTTGACAACAGTGAGCATGATTTCCTTGAAGACAAGTTGGGCACACCGCTCTACAACCGATTGTGCGAGTATTACTCCACCATCACGCCCAGCGACTTCTATCTCTCCGTCACGGGAGGCGACTACAAGGGCTCCCCTTGGGCTATCCTGCTGCTTGCCTCACAGCGTGTAGTGGCCAACGATGCCTTTGCCCGCTTTGCCTATCAGCAAATTATCTCCGTGAACGGTGCCGGCGTGAATATGGCTTCAAGCAACGACTACGCCACGGCCGACTCCAAGATGCTCGACAAGGGCGTGCAGGGCTACAAGAAAGAGGCTATGGTGTCGCTCAACAATCTCTTGCTGCAACTCGAAACATGGGCAGAGCAAGTCAATTCGCCTATGACAATCGATGAGCAGAACGAGGGTGAAAGTGTACCGAAAGAGGATGGAAACGTACAGAACAAAGACGAGAACGTACCGAATGAGGATGAAAACGTACAGAACGAGGCAATAGCCGAGATAGTGAACCTTTGGCAGCAGTCAAAGTACTACTATCTTCATGCCGACCTGCTCATCCCCACCTGCGCCCTTCTTCAGCGTTTCATCGACATCTACGAAAACCGCGACAAGTTCATTCGCCTTTTGCCCGACCTCCGCTTCATTCAAGACGAATACATTGCCGATGCCATTGGCGAGGACACCGTGTCTGCCCTGCTCCACTCCACCGACCCGACAGACGAAAAACTGCTTCGTAAAGTGCGCCGTCTTATGGTGGCACATCTCGAAGAGCGCACCACCGTACTCACCATCGACAAGCAGCGTCGCCAGCAAGCCCACGACGAAGCCGTGTCGCTCAAAGAGAGCATCATGAATATGCTCAAGGCACGCGAGGAAGCCAACACCCACGAAGCCACCGACACCCCAGCCGACAGCGCATCAACCGCACAGAGCGAAGGCTTCAAGAACAATCAGGAAGGCTCACGAATGTTCGTGTCGCCAATGTTGTATTAACAATAAAAAATCAATCACTATGCTTGAAGACATAATCAAAACCCTCACTCCTGCCCTGTCTGCCCGTATGCTCACCTCTGAGCAGCGGGAGGCATTTGAGGAAGGACTGACCTTGCTTGACGATGTGGTGAAGGCAAGAGGATTCGTGCGCGACAGCCGACGTTTCAAAGACTATCACCGTCGTGTGCGTCAGTTGCTCACTTATCTGCAAACGCTCGACACCACAGGCGCGCAACTATCGCAGAAGCGACGTGTGGGCAGACCCACAAAGGAGGAGCAAGCCTACTACGCCCAGCTCAAGAAACAGGCTGCATTGCAGGAGGCAAAACAGAGCCTCTTTCCCGAACTGAAACCCGATGTGTCGCTACAGCCTTTGACATACAACGGCATCGTGGCAGACCCTAACGGAGAGAGCATTGCCGCCACCATGCCTACACTGAAACAGATAAGGGTGTTCCTCTCTGCCCGGTTGCAGGAGCAGGTGAACGGCATACGCGACCTGCGCAACGAGATGGCATCGAAGGCTGAGCAGGCCAAGACGATGGCGGAAGCCAACGAGAAGGCTGGAAAGGCCGTCTACACTGAGGAGGAGATAGCCGAACTTGCCACCCGTGCCGTGGAGATAGAGAGCCACTTGCTGCCCGACATCTACACGGCTGTAGACCGCGAAATGGGTGAGGTGTACCTGCGCCTCAGTCAGCGCACCGGCGATCCCGAATACATCAAGTATGTGGAAAAGACATTCAACATCGACCCGCAGAAACTGCGCACTCAGTTTAAGCCTTTCTACGAAAAGGCCCAGCAGCGCGACCCACTTTTTGCACAATCCGTAGCCGACAAGATAGCCTACGACCGTCCCGAAGTGAAAGCGGCTCGTGAGGCGGCTGCCCAGCACAAGGCGGAAGCCGACGCACTCATCAAATATATCTGCCGCAAGGATAAACCATCTACCAAGGCTCGCGTGAAAGGCTTGAAGGAGCGCATCGACAAACTGCGCAACGAATATGCCGACATCGTAAAAGAGGATGAACTGATGGGCTATGAAGCCATACTCACCAAAACGATTGAGGAAGCGGGAGTGTAAACCAAAAACACAAGAAAGGAACGAAAGAAATGGAAAAGGACGCATATACCGTACTGAAGGACATCTGCAACCGTGCCTGCCATGAAAGACACGCCTGCGCCAATGGTTACAAACAGATGTTGGCATCTGGCAACGTGAGTCAGATGATGGCAACGTGGCGCAGCAACTGGGAGGATATTGTTGAGAGTAAGTATGCCGACATCATCCGCACGGAATTGCCGCGTATTTATCCCGACCTAAAGGAGGAAATGAATAAGGCTGGCATCTATCTGAACGAATGCCCGGAAAACGCAAAAAACTTTGTTCGCGTAATCATTACCGACAGCGACGAGCCGATAAAGGTACACGGCGATGCGCAAGTCTATGTGCTTGGCGAGGCAAAGGTGATAGCCTTTGGCCATGCGCAGGTTTACAACGACAAGATAGCCGGAGCGCATGTCATGCTCTACGGCTACTCGTTTGGCAAGATTATGGCAGGCACGGCATCCGCCTACGACCGATCCACACTGCAATGCGACTGCAAGGCTTCGCTCAACGGAAGCGTAACGTGTGATGCTTTCGGTGGTACGGTTCGCGCTGCTGCCTTCCGCCACATCAATGCTTATCGCGACACTGTTGTTTACAGCAATGGCGACAAAGGTATTGTCCTTAGTGGCACGGCACAACTTAAATCTTTAGACGAGTATGAACAGTAAACTTGTAATTCTTGCCGCAGGCAAGCCTATGACGTTGGCAGACGACTTCTCTATAAGCGTTGAACTGCAAAACCCTTTGTTCAACGACACGGAGATGTTCTCCTACCCTGTGGCTTTGCCCTTGGACGGCAACCGTCATTTCCTAAAGAATCCAGACGATGTAAACTCCGACATCCGTCCCGTAAACTATGAGCACACACCGATGCAGATTATTGCCGACGGAGTGCCCTTTGCCAGTGGCACGGCTGTAATGCAGGAGGATGAGGAAGTAAGCGACTCGCTGTCGGTGAATATAGATGCCAGCACGCAGTCGTTTGACGATTTGATTTCGGATTTGCAGTGCAATGAAATTCCCATTCCCGACCGCTACCATGACCAATTACTGATTGGTGAGAAGATTGACGAAGTGAATGTGGAGGTTACTTACAACACCAATGTTGTAATAAAGTATGAGGGTAAGAAAGGCGACAAGAAATACGGTTCGGTAGGTTCGGGATATACCACGTCAGCCACATTCTCCCCTCAAGCCCTTGGTTTTTCTTTTCCCGGCAAATGCAAGGAGGAAGGCAGTTTGCATAAGGCGGTTGTCGATACCGTGCGCTCCTATCCCAATAGCAATAAGCTGAATATGCCAAAGGTGGAGCAGTCGTACATCAACGTTACGGATGCTTACCCACTGAAACCTTTTTGCAATGCGCGTGTCTGCTATAAGCATTACGATATTGAGGACGGCAAGACATCAAGCAAAATTGTCGAGAACCTGCCCGACTTGAAAGAGGAACAGATGTATGAGGACAACGGACCTATATGGGTGTTGGAAGCAGATAGACCGCAGTCGGGCATTTGCTTCTATGTATTGTTCTTCCTCGATTGTCTATTTGAGAGTTTGGGTGTATCGTTTGACAAGTCGGCATTGATGGAAGTGGGTGATTTTAAGCGTCTTTGTTTCTTTACCACAAAATGCAAGTACGATACAAAACCTCTGCACGCATCTTCCTTCTATACAGATAAAGATCCCGAAGTGATTGCCGGAACGAAAAAGGTTGGCGACATCAAACTCGGTTTTTTTCAAAAGAAGGCTAACAACGAAAAGGAATGTAACAATCTCTTTGACGATGTGAATGAATGGTTGGATAGTCGTGGGTGTGGCGGTCAGCTATCACTCGAAAATCCCAAGGATAAGTCTATGCAACAGATAGCCTATCATAAGGTTACTTATAAGTACGAGACTGTGCAAGACCCTCGTTTCCCTTTCTCTAATCGCACACAAACCAAGGTTACAAAGGTGCTTGATAGCAATGTTACCACGGTTGAAGTGGGTAAGGACAAAGTGGCGAGCATCACCACAAAATCCACTATCAGCAGCGCACAGATGAGTGCAAGCATTGTGCAGATGTACGCCAACGAGCAGAACTTCCCGGATGAGTCTGTTTCCACCATTATTGAGTCGCTTGAAAACCAGTTCGGCATAAAGTTCCATTACGACTACGAGCAGAAAAAAGTAACTGCATATCTTGTGCGCGATGTCTTTCGTAAGCAGAAACCGCAGCCACGTCTTTTCAATGCCAATATCATCTCTGTTGCACAATTAAGCGAGAAGATTACAGGTGTGCGTGTGGGCTATTCGGCTGAAAGCGAGAATAAGGAACAGAAGAACAACATCAAGAATGGCGTTAAGGATTACAACACCGACTACGACTATATCGAATACCCCAAGGACCGCACTGTTACGGATATGGAGTATAAGAGCATTATTCATCAGGTGTACAACAACCAGATGAGTGTGTTTGTGGATAAGACTACCGGCAATAAGTATCGTGTGAAGATTGACTCCGAATATACGGATGCCAACAACATGGAACCTCGCTTGTTTGAGGTTGGCGCATACAAGGGTGTTGAGATGGGTGATTGTTCCACTATCAATGATGATTTCGTGCAGGAGTTTATGTCCGATTTTGTTCCTGTTGGTATGGTCGATGTGAACTATCGCAAGGCATTGTCGGCAAGTTTCGATGAAGTGTGTTTCACGGAAGATGCCAATCAGCCTGTGGCTGGCGACAACATCACGGGATATGCTACAACGGTAGTGAACGGACATAACGCGCAGACTATCATGGCTGCTAACGTAGACGAGGATATGGAGCATGAGTTTATCAAGCAGTATATCAAGAATCCACTTTCATCTACGGTGGCTGATTTCTATGTTACGGAAACATTGCAACTCCGTGAGTCTTACGACCCTTCCAACACGGATGACGGCAATTCGCCTTTGCAAAACCATGATTGGGGATTGAGCATCGCCGTAATGCGCGGTGGCGGCACAGACTCCAGCACCGAGGCTTTTGACTATAACTATGATGGTTTCGGCAATAGCAAGTGGCGCACCACGGTTGGCGAATATGCCTTGACCACCGACTCTGTAGATCCATACGGAAATGTGTACGACTACAACGGAAAGGAAGATGGCATAGGCAATGAGGAACATTTCTCTCTCAAGCCGCGTGCTTGGGTGCAGCCTGAATGGGCAGATGCTCCGCTTGTGGTAAGCGACCCGCTTATCAAGAACCGTGGTTATTTCGATACTTTCATGATTGACTACGCTTACTTCCTTCTCAACCGCAAAAAATATCGCATCAAATGTCTTGCCTCCGTAGCGCAGATTGCCGACATTCCTAATCATTGGAAGGAATGGTGGCTTATCGACGGCAAGAAATGCCTTATCAACAAGGTATCGACCGACATCAGCGTGAAGGATGGCATGGGCGAGGTGGAACTTGAAGTATATAGCTTGTAACAACAACACAAACACAAAAAAAATATGGCAAGAACAATAACCCTTACATCAGGCAGCATCTTCAACGGCAACCCTATCACGTTTCGCATTCAGCCTAACGTGATAGGTGGCACACCGTCCTTTCACCGTGTCATTCTTGAAGTAACCTGCGGCATGAGTGGCGGTAACTACGAGACTATCAAGATGTCTGCACCCGTAGAGGAAGAGAAAGACACGGCAGAGGTGAATATCGACATATCCTCTGCCCTACGCACCTTCCGCGACAGTTACGAATACTCAGCCGAGCCTGCCACATACCCTTTGGTCAAATTCTACTTAAAGGTGTACGACGAGTATATGCTTGACGGCGAAGTGAAGACAATGGGCGAAATCGTCTACCCTGCCAAGACTCAGGACAGCGACGAGCAGCCGGTCTATTGCACCATCTTTGGCGGATATTCCGACCTCGACCGACTATTGTCCAATGGCTCAAAGGACACCACTACCCTCTCGCGCAAGCCTACCGACGCTCCCCACCTCGCCTTTGTGGGTGAGCAGATAGCCTACACTCCACCCTACACCACGGCACAGTCGCTACTCGCCAGTGCCAACCTGGAGCCGCCCGCATCTAAGGTGGAAACCGTCACGAAGGAAGGCGCACAGACCATCGGAGGACAAAACATCTATGCCCTGCCTGCCACCGAAGCCGACACGCGCCAAGTATTCCGCTTTATCAATTCGTTTGGTGTGTTGGAAAGCATCAGTGTGCCTCGCGTCTACAGCAAGAAGCTCGCCATAACGTCCAGCAACTTTGTGGTGTCACGACAAGAAACATTCAGTTCCTTCAGCCGTGCAGCCATCAAGAAGCAGAACAATCAGGAGTCATGGCTATTTCAAACCGACCCGCTTACCGAGGCATGGCTGCATTGGTATCTGCATGAGTTCCTTATGTCGGAGCACATCTGGATAGACATCAACGGCCACTTCATCCCCTGCACCATCACACCCGAGGAAGAGACCACCTTCCTTTCGCGCACAGAGCAGAATGCCTACACGGTGTCGTTCACTGCCCAGCTCGACATAAACGGTAGTCCGATGATATAACATTTTAATCTAAACTACAGCCCAAGGTTTTAAAAATGAAATCTTGGGCTGTAGTGTTTTGAAGTGTAGGCATGTCCGCACATCGAATACTTTTTTGTCTATCTTTGCCGATAGAAAAATATATATAAAATAGTATTTTCAAATGACACAAGCAACACCTCAAAACTACTGGATCTCGCCTAATGCTCTTTATATTGAACTCAACGCAATGGGCACCCCTGACTATATTCAGGCATCGTGTATCAGCGGTGCCCAGATACTTGTGTATATGAAAGACATTATCAGCTATGACGCTGGTCATAATTATCGTCGGTGGACTTTGCAAGCATCGCCTACGGTATTTAATACCCACACAGAAAAATATATCTATGCCGCTATACCGAGAAATGAAACTTCAACTCAGATCGCATATATCTGTTTCCCATCTGAAGAGATAGACATATACGGGAAAAATGAATCTGAAGAACAGATAGGCTCTACCGATTTCTTTTATATCTTCTTGCAAGGCATTATTACATCTTCCGGTGATAATGGTACTGATAGCCGTGATTGGAAACAACGCTTTGCTACAGGTTTTCTGTCATCCGACGAAGCAATAGCGGCAGGGGTTAATGATTCTGAGTGGTTCCAATATTCTCAAGTTGATGGTATTGTCACATTTTTAAAAGATCTAACTTTTAAAATAGGACAGAAATTTAGAAACCTATACGTAAAAACCTTAACCGTAGTTTCTGATGGCGAAATCTCTTTTGCTGGTCAGGATGGTAACGTAAAAGGTCTTGCGGATTCTAACACCCTTACAACAGCGAATGACAGAATTGTTACTCCGTCGTATATGTCAGATAATTCTCTATCGAGACGAAAAAAAGACAGTGCGTCCGAAGTTATCTCCTTCCTGAAAGGCATTTCTCTCGGCACAAACTACTCCATTTCGGAGCTTGGCGATGCTTTTCTGAGAGTCATACAGGGCAAGGGATATTACATCTCCGAGGATGGCGATGTGGTATTTAGAGAGATAGCTTCCTCCGACTACGACTATGCCGCTCAGTCGGGCTACGGCATGAAGCGGCGCGAGGACGGAAAGTTCAAGCTCTCACTGACTGACCTTGAAGTGTGGGGAAAGGCAGTGTTCCATGAGCTGGAGATTAGAAAGCTTTCCTACGTCGGCGGTAACTTCATCTTCTCGCCTGCGGGAAGCACACTGATGCACGTCGAGGAGATTAAGACATCGGTTCTACAGGGACAGGCTTCGATTATAACTGGCTACAAGTGTTATTTCCTTGCCGATGATGGAACTACGGCAACGGAGAATATGTGGAAGGTGGGCGACCTTGCCTTCTCTCAGTCTTTCGGCATTAAGGAGGGCGTATATGAGAATGTGAGCAACAGGAGGTACTGGCGCAAGGTTACTGCCGTGTCTTCAGAGAACGAGCAGATTACGGATGCTGACGGCAATATTCTCTATGACGGACGGAAGTTTGGTTGGATTACTCTTGCCAACACTATGCCAGGAACGGGCTACGACAAGGGTAGCGATACTCCTCGGGCTGGCGATGCCGTGTGCTGTTTGGGTAATGTTTCTGATGAGGAACGTCAGAACGCTATCGAAATTCAGACCGTGGGCGACCTCGCTCCTGCCATCATTCAGTATGGAGGTATCAAGACATTCTCGTTGACTAATTGCGTCAAGACACAGATTAGTCCTAAGGGTAATAAGTTCATAGGCGATTTTTCCACAACGACAGGTACTGACATCGGCGGTGCCATTACCGACATCAACAGCAACTTGTCTAAAACAAACGGCAGAATAACAAATCTCAACGACTATACTACCAATGCAGTCAATAAGATTGAGGGGGAGATTACGGATGTAAAGAAGACCGCCGAAGATGCGGGAAGCGATGCACAAAATGCTCTCGAGGGTGTTACGCAGGTAAAAGGCAGTGTTACAACACTACAGACTGACGTGAATGGCATCACGGGAACGGTAGCGAAACTATCTGAAAAGGTTGACGAGAACGGTACCCAAATCGAAGCACTTGAAACAAGCGTGAGCGAGATTAAGCAGACCGCCGACAGCATCTCCATGAAGGTAGACCAGCAGTCTGTCCGTGGGCGCAACCTTATCCCTCGTTCCTACTTCTTCAACACTTCACGCATCTACGGAATAGGATACAGGAAGTTCACGCTCGAAGCAAGGAAATACTACTCTCTGTCGGTCAACGGACATATCGACGCTGCACTGAAGAACGGCGGCGGTGTACTGCGTGCCTTCATCTTCAATTCTGCATGGACGTTCCAAAAGTATCTCGACATCGACAGCACAACGGACATTACCGCAACGTTGACGTTCAAACTGGAGGGCAACGGCAGCTTTACGCCACCCTCCACTGGCGAGTATTACTTCCAGGCTTATCCGTTCCACCCTACGGGTAAATTCAAGGACACGAAGCCACAGGAGGACGGACTGATTACTCTCAATTGGGCGCAGCTCGAAGAGGGCAGTGCCTGTTCCCCGTGGTCTTTGCATGAGAGTGATCCTGCCATTAGCGGCAATTTCCTGCCTACCTTGTCTGACGACAAATGGTCGAGGGTAGGCGATATTCAGGAGGGTGCGCTCGACACAGGCTTCCGCAAGCTGCAAGCCCTGCACTACAAGAACACTTCTTCATCTGAGGTTGACGTACTCTATATGAACAATATCTTTGCTCCAGACAGCGGCGAGGTCTACACCTTGTCCTTCTGGGTAAAGGGCAGCGGAACTTTCAAGAGCTTTCTCTATCCCGAAGCATGCGAGCGTGTGGCGGACAACTTCGGACAGGTGGGAACAGGCGAGGACGGCTATCTTCCCCATACCCTCACGTCTGATTGGCAACGCATCCGCATAGCCTACTGCATCAAACAGCTCTTCGGCAACTACTTCTATAATGCCGGGTTCAACGCTGCATCGGGCTACACTTCTAACTGGGACGTTACAGGGAGTACGTCTCTCCAGAGCTACACCATTGACGGCTGGAACGCAATCCGTGTCTCCAAGTCTTCAGGTGCAAGCTACTGCGAGATTTCCCAAGCCGTGGGAGCGTCTTTGTGGGCATCATGGTGGACTGTTACCTTCAAGTCGAAAAGCCCTTCTGTCATGCGCATCTATCTTTCGGGAATATCCCTCGACACGATAGACAACAGCGGAATGACTGTCTGTGTGGACGGAGTGGACCAGTCGGTGAAGAACGACGGCAGCGTGAACTACGTCGAGATTTCCGCAAACACTTCCGCATACACGGAGCACTCCGTTACCTTCAAGGCAAGTTCCGCCCTCTCCTCCGCACGCATCTACTTCCGCACCTACGGCAGTTACTTCTTCATCACAAAGCCGATGCTCACCCCCTCATCACAAAAGAGCGGTTTCTCCACTCGTGAACAGGGTACAGTGCGCAGCATCCTCCCCTGTCGCCTTGCCGCTGGCAGTGAGGTATGGATTGGCGGTGTGAAGTTGGAACAGGGCGGACGTATGACCGACTACACGGAGGATGGCGTGAGCGTTGATGAACTGCTTGCTACGGGAATTGATATTACAAGAGGAACAGTGCTGATAACAGCCAACAAGTTTCAGGTAAGGAACAACAAGGGTGAAGATACGTTCAGCGTAGACGAGAGTGGACGTGTGTACATGAAGAACGTCAACTTCGGAGGAATGATTAACAAGCAGGCGGTGGATGTTACAACCGCTAATCTCGCAGCACTCTTTAACCTGACGCAAGACAGTTTTTCCTATCAATGGCTCGGAGTGCCGAATGTGGAATACATGTTTGGAATATACTATTTCAATGAGGCTTTGGGGAAAACCGTCAACGACTATCCCCTCAGCCTTTCCATGCCGTCAGCATACGTTGACCCGAACGGCTACGCATGCGGCGATGTCTACGACAGCAACGGCAAGCTTGACCTTTCTCTGCTGAAGAAGGTGCGCTCACTCGTCGGCAACACGGTACTGATATACAACGACAGCACGGAAGATGTTGCGGTTACAGGAATGAGTAGCTACTTCGAAGATGTATGGCTATCCGCATCTTCTCAATCTTCTAATGCTAAAACATCTGTTGTCGTTCAGTCGGAAGATGAGACTTCGGCAAAAGTTCAGTCGGCAATATCTACTCAGGCAAGCGTCAGTACCTCGCCATCTCAGGGCGGTGCGGTTACGGATGCTACCAACGGACTTGAAAAGCCTACGACAAGCGGAACTATTAACCCTAATCAACGCTATGCAGGGCGCAGGCGCAACGAGGTTACGGTAACGCTGAAAGGCGGAAAGCATCAGTTTGTGAGCCTGTCATGCGTCTGTGAGGTTGGCTCTGGCGGATGGGAAAACATCTACTGGCTTGTGAACTACGGACAGGGATTCAATACTTAATTAGGAATTAGGAAAGAGGAATTAGGAATTATCCTCCCAACCTACAACACCTACACCCCTTACAAAACCTACAAAACAATTAAAACATCAACAAACATGCGAAAAATCAGAATCGGCAACGACATTCAAGTGTCGTGGGAAGTAAAGACAAACGGCGAAGCCGTAAGTCTTGAAGGCAGAACGCTGAAGCTATACGTCCGTTCCGCCTACCAGAAGCAAGAGATAACGAACTTCACAATATCGGGATGCGTGATAACATTCCTCTACCCTGCATCCATGCAGAAGAGCACTGGCTCTCGTGCCGTAATCCTCAACGATGCCACAACAGGCTCTCCCGAGAAAACCATCTGTGCCGACCAAGCCTTTACCCTTGTCGCCCATTCCTGCGAGGAGACAGACGATGATGTGGACTTCGAGGACTTTATGGTTAGCTTAGAGAGCAACGTCCTTGTCGGCATCCCCGGCATGAGTGCCTACGACCTTTGGCTGCTCGACGGCAACAAGGGAACGCTCGAAGACTACTACGCATGGCTACGGAAGCCTGCATCCGACTTTGTGGATTCCGTTTCCGAGGCAGAGAAACAGCGTGCCGAAGCCGAGGAAGCAAGAAAGAAAGCCGAGATTGCAAGGGAGGAACAGAACGAGGAGTGCAAGCATCAGACCGAACGAGCCAAGAATCAAGCCGACCACCCGAATGTTATTGGCGAGGATGGCTACTGGATGAAGTGGGACGAAACCACAGGCGAGTATGTGAGGACTGAATATTACAGCAAGGGAACGGTGGATTATCCTACCTTTGATGTTGACGAAGCTGATATGGTGCTGCAAGTGAGCATACAGGGCGGTGATGAGAACAGATTTTCCCTATCTGACGATGGGGAACTGACAATGAATGTTTAATTAAACTTATATACGTATATGGAAAAGAAAACAATCAATTTGGGACGTGTGGGATTTGCTCCCAAGGGCGCATATTCCCCCGAAGTTACCTACGGCAGGATGCACGTGGTAACCTACAAGAACACTACCTACTGGAGCAAGCAGGAGGACAACCTTAACCATGAGCCGAACGGAGAAACGGAATGGTGGGGAGTTCTCGTTGACGGACAGGCGGCTTATAATGGAGCTAACGACGCTGTCAAGGCAACGGAGAGGGCAAATACTGCCGCCGAGAAGGCTGATGCCGCTACGGAAAAGGCTAATTCCGCTACGTCTAAAGCCGTTGTCGCTACCGACACGGTTAACGCTGCCGTTACCAATGCCAATGACGCTACCGCCAAGGCTAAGAAAGCCACAGAGGTATGCGAGGCTATCGTACCTGTTGAAGATGCACGTGTCAAAGCGGAATCCTCACGTGCCGAAGCAGAGAGCAGCCGTGTTTCTGCCGAGCAGTCAAGAGCCACTGCCGAGCAGTCAAGGGGCGAAGCCGAAAGTCAGCGCACTGCCGCCGAAGCCAAGCGCAACACCGATGAGCTATCACGTCAGTCTAACGAAACGGACAGGAAAGAAGCGGAAGCGGCAAGAGTCGAAACCGAGCAGTCAAGGGTGGATGCCGAGCAGAGCCGTGTGGCTGCCGAGAAACAGCGTGAAGCCACTCTTGCCAAGACCAAGGCGGATTGTGATGCCGCGACCCAAAAGGCTACCGATGCTGCAAATGAAGCCACTCTTGCCAAGACCAAGGCGGAGGACGCAACGGATAACTGCAATACAGCGACAGCAGGAGCGGAGAAGGTTGATGCAAGGCTCGATGGTAACGTCTTGACCGTTACTCGCAGAACAGGAGAGGAACAGAGCGTCAATCTTACTGACAGCGATGAGCATATCACCGTAAACTGCTCTACCAATGTGGAAGGGAAAAGCGTTGAAGGACTCGTTTTGAATGTGTATGTTAATAACGGCAGCACCCCCCATCAATATACTACCGACAGCAACGGACAGACTTCTTTTTCCGTTGAGAAAGGCGCAACTTACAGAATAGTTCTGCCGTATATCGAGGGATGTGCCGCTCCCGACCCTATTCAGCATATCGCAGCCGTGGGCAGCAGAATTATAGATGTTGCCTACGTTGACGAAGCGGAAGTTTTTGAAACCCTCACCATTAAGGTTAACAAGGCTGGAGATGACGATGTATATTCAGCATGGGAAGGCTTTACCGTACATGTTACCGTGGGCGGAGAAACTACCGACCACACTACTGACAGTAACGGTAAGGTGGAACTGAAGTTTAAAATCGGAACGTCATATACAATTAACGTTGACAAGATTGAGGGTATGTGGGAAGCGATGGACAGATATTCCGTTACAAGAACAGCGGCGGCAAGTTCCTACCGCATTAATCTGTCTTTCCATACTTACGAGAGCGGTATCTGGCTGATTGACGACGAGGATAAGCAATATACTTATGACGAATGGGATGCGAGTGGCAAGAGCTCCGACCATCTTGTGTTTATCCGCATCGCCACGATGGAGACGCAGAAGTATAGCGGAGATATTCTAATCAGTATTGACAAGATGAGCGACTTTGCAAAGGTTTCAGCCTCTAAGCAGTGGGCATCTCAGAATGTTGAGTTCAAGAATATTCCGCTTGATGGAAACAATAAGAACTACGCAAACTGGGGAAGGTTCGCTTATAACGGTTTGCTCGCCACACAGACCATTATCGCCGAGGGCGACGAAAGGAGCATCGAAACCCCTGCTTGCGACTGGTGCTACAATTTCGAGGTGGAAAGCAACGGCAAGACTTATAAAGGCTACCTGCCGACGCTTTATCAGCGAAAAATCTTCATTGCCAACATTGACATGATTATGGAAGGACTGGTAATGAAATATCCAGATATGGGCAGCGGTAAGTCCTCATTCCTGACGAATTGGTGGACATCAACCCAGTACTACGCCAACTACAGTTGGTATTGTGGTGGTTCGACGACGTCGTACAGCGGCAAGTCCAGCGGCGTCACGGCGGTTCCGTTCTTCGCTTGTCTCTCCACCTCTCCATCTCTCCTTCTCTCTTCGGGCAGCAAGGATGTGAGCAGCAATGTGGTAGCGTAATAGAGTTAGATAACGTAAGTAATTAATCAATTAAAAATGGCATATTCTGAGACCCTTGAGATATATAAGGAAATTCACGCACTCTGCAAGCTATTATTAAGCTACAGCCGCAATGTCAATAAGCTAATTCGCTACGGACAATATGGCGTAGCTATCGACAAGGCTTGTGCGGCTCTTGATTTGGTAAGGCGCATTAACAGCGACTTTACGGATAGAGAGCGAAACATGCGTGAACTCCTTCTTCTTCTGTCGGAAGTCAGAAGCCGTATCACCCTCTTTGCCGAAACGCAATACATCAGCGTTAAGGAAGCCACAAATCTATCCTATCAGTTGGATAAGGCGATGAAGACGGGAGCGGGCTGGCTGAAAGCAGAGAGAAATCGCAAGAGGCGAGAGTTGTGAAGCTATGGCAACACGAGAGAGCCGTCGCCATGGAGCGACAAGGAGTATCCGCTTTCAGCCATCGGAAGGTGGAGAAGCTAAGAATAAGACAGTGATACTGAGAACCCAGAACAACGCCAACAACAGTTGGTATTGTGGTGGTTCGACGACGTCGAACAACAACAAGACCAACGGCAACACGGCGATTCCGTTCTTCGCTCATCCCTTAGCGGCTACGGTCTTAGAATATGCTTATATAATGACAGAATATATTACCATAGAAGAGGTAGATGCAGGGTACAGAGACTGTTGCAGGAGGAAAAGAGGAACCGAAGGATGTGTAGAATATTCACAGAATTACCTGCTGAATAATCTCCAGCTATATAAGGAACTTAATGATATGACCTACGAAATCGGTCAAAGTAGGGCTTTTATCGTTACACGACCGAAATTAAGGGAAGTGTTCTGTGCTCAGTTTCGCGATAGAGTGGTTCATCATATTCTCGCTCTGAAGTTTCTTCCCTTACTGGAATCCGAGATGCCCGACTGCGCCTACGCTTGCCGTAAGGGCAAGGGGACGGACTACGGCATCAACGATATACGGCAGAAGATAGAGAAGATAAGTTGCGGTTACACAAAAGAAACATGGATTGTCAAAGGTGATTTAAAAAGTTTCTTCATGAGTATAGACCGTAATCTTCTATATTCCATACTGGAAAGGACGATAAGAGCCAAATACCATGGCGAAGATATAGAATGGTGGCTATGGCTATGGCGTAAAGTTGTTCTTAATTCTCCCGAAAGAAATTGTGTGAGGACAGGGGACGTAAGTCTGTGGAATAGACTACCGAAGAATAAATCTCTGTTTACCTCCAACGGTAAAGGTATGCCGATAGGCAATCTCCCCAGTCAGATGCTTGCCAACCTGCTAATGTCTTCGTTTGACAAGTGGGTAATGGAACGTATCGGGTACGGCTACGGTAGGTATGTTGATGACTTCGCAATGATAAGCAACGACAAAAATCTATTGCTTAAAACATATCATGACGCAAGAAGTTATCTGAAAGACAACCTGAAACTAACATTACATCCCGATAAGGTTTATATTCAGGAAGCAAGTAAGGGTGTAAAAATGACGGGAGCTGTGATAAAACCGGGTAGGGTGTATGCAGGTAACAATACTGTAGACCATCTATTTAATATTATAGCCAAGTGGAATAGTGAGAATATTCTCGACAATGAGCGTATTGAATATTACGTTAAGAGAATTAATTCTTTATTCGGACATCTCGCAAATCGCGACAGCTATGCTATACGCTATAAAGCGTGGAACGCTATCTCTTATAAGGGTAATATATATTGTGTTAACATGAAGAAAATAAAACAATTTAAAAATAAACAATAATGGATAAGAAAATTTCATTTGTCAGCACGTTTATTCCTGCTGACAGCTACAAGGAGAAGGAAGAGTTCGGCAATACGGTGATACTTCGTTTTGATGCTAAATTGAGTGAAGATAAGCAGTCTTACGAATGTGTAGAATGTTCGTATTCAAACGATGTAACATCAGAGGAAGATGCACGCAAGGCGTATGAAGAGTACAAGACCAAGATTGCGTCTATCCGCCTACGACAGGCTAAAAGAGAAAAGCTAAAAGCCATATCGGAGTATGACACAAGCGACAAGGTTAACGGCTTCTCCCTCAACGGCGCAGTCGTTTGGCTTGACAAGGCAACACGTGTCGGACTGATGAACTCCACGACCATCGCTAAGGCGGCAGGGAACAAAACCACGACCCTGTGGCTCGGAGAGATGAAACTGGAGGTAGACTGCGACAAGGCTATTCAGTTATTGTCCGCCCTCGAGATGTACGCTCTACAGTGCTTCAATGTAACGGCGGCACACAAGGCGGAAGTCAGCGATATGACAGACGTAGACAAAGTGCTCGCCTATGACGTTACGGCAGGCTATCCAGCACAGCTAAAGATGGAGGTATAGCGATATGGAGATGATGACATTAGCATCCCTCTGCATCATGGTTGGCTATCTGCTTGCGATGGCTAAGAAGTACGGCAGACAGGAGGTAATCAGCGAGTATGCCTACAAGGGCGGTGCATGGCTGTTCAGCCTTAGCGTCGGCTTGTCGGCAGCTCTCCTTATGCCACCAATGATAGAGCGAGCTCCTGAAGATTTTCAGTTCCTCGGTTTCCTCGCTCCTGCGGCACTGCTCTTTGTCGCTGCTGCACCTCACTACAAGGGCGAGGACAGCAAGGTACACAAATGGGCAGCTGGTCTTGCTGCGGTATTCTGCGTATTATGGGGACTGGTTACGATGCCGGGTGTTCCTGTGATGCTCGCTCTCATCTACGCTCTCGTCTACCCGATAGACGACAAGGGGCGGTGGATAGATGCAGAGGTATTCGGACTTGCTATACCCTACATCATTTTGTTGAATTAGGAATTAGGAATTAGGAATTAGGAATTAATTTGGTGAAATTATGAATAAGACGAAACGAAACATACTGGGCATGGCGGTGTATTTTCTCATCGCCGTGCTTTTCGGGGGCGGAATAGCCCTCTTGGCAATGATAATCCACGAGGACAACGACAGATGCCACTATGGTGGCGGAAAGTTTGAAACGGGGGATTTGGTGAGAGGATGCATCGCGGTGGGGCTGGGAACGGCTATTAAATGGTTTTTCACAAAAGAACTATAAAAGGCCCGCTACCCTCACGAGCGGCGAGCCTAAGTTTACATTTTAATACCTTATAGTTTATGAAAAACTAAAAGATGCCTGCAAAGGTACTGCTTTTTTGATGAATAAGCAACCTTTTTTAATATTTTAGCATGCCATCGTAGATGTAACCAGTATAAGTGATGTTCACGTTGCGGGCATAGTCGTTGTTTTTTTCCAACAGTTCGTCGGCATGCAGTTTCACTGTGTACTTTGGATGTCCGTATTCGTCCGTTTCGTTCAGATACTGCAATTCCACCCAGGCACCTTTTGCGATTGAACCTGACTCGTCTTCGTCATATCCGGCTATGAGTGTATTCTTTGCGTACTCTTTCCATGTATCGAATCCATCAACGTAGGCTGTGAGGTCTGCCAGTTTGTATCGTCCGCTTTTTCGGTTTGTCACAGGCTGGCTTTTGACGGTGAAGTGAACGAGATAGTAGTCGCGTTTTGTATTCCCTATAATAGGATTGCTGCTCATGGTGAACGTTTCCCATCTGTATTTGTTTATTTCGCAGCTTGTGTTGTACACAGCCTGCTGCTTTACCATCGAAGCGAAGGGAGACTCCACAGGAGTGTATTCCTCTTTTTCCTCGTTTTCATCACTACTGCTGCAAGCCGTCATGCCCATGCCTGCACACGCAACGAGCAGGGCGGCGCATAGCCAATTTTTCATTCTGTTTCTTTTCATACGCTTATTTTTTAGTTTAAGTTATTCTTTCGTTTCGTCGAATGACGCGAAGGACACATTAATGTATATATCCCGCAGGAACACCGTTCAGTTTAATCCAATATCGTGTTGATTCGTAATCAAGGTCGTTTTTTGTACCGGGTATCATTTTCAGGCGCGTATGTGTTTTGTCCGCCCAATCCATATACCAACATGATGTCATACTGTTATCACTTCTGAACTCAACATAGTTGACATCCCCCATCAAAAATACGAGTCGCCCGTGATAAACTCTGTCGCTTACTTCCGTGTAGGTGCCGTCGCTCATTATCTGCACATAATTGGCATTCGGGTTTTCTTTTTCGCTTTCCTCTACCCATACGCCTTTCAGCCATTCGCAGTTGTCGCCATACATCTTTTTCATTTCTGTTTCTTGTCTGTCAGACACGTCGTCCCATCCGTCAGTCTTGCTGCAAGCCGTCATGCCCATGCCTGCACCCACGACGAGTAGGGCTGCCCATAGCCAATTTTTCATTCTGTTTCTTTTCATACGTTTTTTTTGTTTAAGTTATTCTTTTGTCATCGAATGACGCGAATGACACGAATGAGTCAAATATCCGTTTCTTCCGTTTCTTCTGATGTTTTAAATATCCGTTTCTTCCGTTTCTTCTGATGTTTTAAATATCCGTTTCATCCGTTTCATCTGATGTTCTTTTTCCGTGTTCTTTCGTTCCTTTCGATGTTCACTCGTCGATGCCCCATGTCCGATGTTTCACGCGCCTTTTTCGTACCTTTACCGTTGGAGATTTCTCCGTGTGCAGCAATGGAATAATCATAGAATAACCATAGAATATCCATAGAATACGCTTCGCACCGTTTTTCTATTGGTTCTACGCTTCGGAAGGCTTATGTTTCACGCGATTTTTTTCGTTGCTCCCACACCGGCGTTCTCCACGCAACACATATGTCTAATTTAAAAATTTCAACATTATGGCAACAGTAAAATTTTCGCCTGATGTCGAGTCCATTTCGGGCAAGTTGTGCTCCAAGTCAGGAGTAGTGTATTCCGTCAACAAGCAGACGGGCAAAACCTATCGTTCCGACCGCCACGGTCACACCGATGCCAACACCGAGCAGCAGCAGGCGCTGCGTGCGTCATTCGCGTCTAAGGCGAAGCTCGCCGCCTCGTGGTGGAAGGCAAACAAGCCGTCTGCCCAGAGTGCAGCAGGCTCTGCCAACTACCAACTGGTGATTAAGGCGTATCGCTCGCAGCACAAGATTGGCAATCCTTATGCCTACCTGCGCTCGCTCGTAACATCCGACCTGAAGGTGAAGCTGGGCGACCTCGACATCACCGATGGCGCAAAGGCTCCTTCGGGTGGCTCGTCGTCGTCGGGCAGCGGTTCTACGTCGGGTGGCGGCACTGCTCCAGGCGTTGACGGATAAGGCGTCCGTCTTTACATCTTTTTATTATCATCGAATGAAACGGATGAAACGAATGTTTGTGTCATTCGTTTTCATTCGATGATTTTTCTCTCTGCTCCTATTCTGCCATCAATACCACGCCTACACGCACTTTCGCTCCGCAGTGGGGGCAGAAGGCTGTGGTCTGGATGTTTTGTTCTTGGGGCGTTGTGTCCTTTTCCTCCGTTGTGGATGTGGCAGGTGATTGCTCATCATCTTCATCCGTAGGAAAGAACATTTCTCTTGGGTCAATGTCGAGCGCATTGGCGATGTTGTATATGGTGGCTGTAGTGAGCGATTTGCCGGGGCGCAGATATTGTGCCATGGCTTGCGTGGACACGCCACATGCCTCGGCAAAGGCGTTTGTGCGCATACCCATTTTCTGCATTAGCTTCCGTAAGTCTACCACCGACTTTGCTTTCTTTTCTGTCTTTTGTTCCATTATTTTTACGTTGTTATTTTATTTGTTTGCAAAGGTAATATATTTATTTGTTTTATGCAAGCATATTCCTAATTTTTCTATTTATGGTTGTGATTGATGCGTTTTTGGCTTGAAACATGTTTTCTGTGCATAGTGTTTAGGAATAAATATAGGTGTAATTGTGGTATTTTGATTTTTTTTGTAGTAAAAAAAATAGTGTATCTCTTGTTTTTGTTTGTTTTTGAATAATAACTTTTCTCCTCTAACGTATTGATAATAAACGCATTTTGCTGATTTGTCAGTTTATATTAAGTGTTCCGTCCCCTTTCACTTTTTGCACGGTAAGACCCGGCTTTTTCCGTAAGTGTTTGAATGATAGAGGCGTTTAGGGGCAAGAGAAAAACCCGAAAAACCTTTTCACGAAGAAGAG
>ERZ808278.97-NODE-97-length-73269-cov-66.649357_pt1 | contig 73269 bp, 79 predicted proteins | sample MGYA00521239_ERZ808278 | MGnify/ENA primary metagenome ERZ808278 (study PRJEB31516, sample SAMN03275600) | gut metagenome | biome: mammalia-associated habitat; material: feces | host: Papio cynocephalus | place: Kenya | collected 2012-07-17 ... | reverse complement strand
AATATGGGTGCTGTGTATAGGGAGTGGAGAGGGGATTTAGAAGAGGCCCCCCCCCCTATTATACTACACTCACACTCTACACATAACACATAGGACACTATGGATTATTGTTGCCCTTTGGGCTTAATGGAGGGTAAGTGCAGGTGTGCTTATCCATTTATTTAGTCATACAAGGAGATACAATGACTACAACCAATGCAACGTTACCAAACGTTGCAAGACAAGCATTAAAAGCAGGCATACAGAGTGCTTCAGTGAATCTACTATCCCTACGTGAGTTAGGTATAGCAGGTTTTTGTGCCTCTGCTAGTTTAAAGCAGATGGCAATGAACAGCCTTTCAAGGGAAAATAGGGCTTATGTTCAAATCCAGCTTAAAAAGCTGGATATTGAATAATATGAATACGAGATCTATCCGAAAGGGTAGGTCTCGTTTTATTTTTTAAATAAACACGAAATACACACGAAACACAATACACTAATTTGCTACTTGTAGTGATAACGAATGTATTGTGCTTACTCTTACGAAACGAATTGAAGCCCTTTGGGCTTAGTGGAGAGTGAAGACGAAGACGTCTTCACGGTATGAACCAATGGTGGTTCTACTAAACACAGGTTATATACCGATGTTTATCTCCATTGTTATTCGGGCAATAATGCCCATTTAATGAACCAAGGAGGTTCACTATGTCTAATTCTAATTCTAAATCTAAATATTTAGCTCACCTCTATTGGGAGGACTACGAGTTAATCATAGATATGAGACAAGTTCCTATTGAACTTGTCTTTTTCTTACAAGATTGCATCATGAAAGATGCAATCTTTAAACAAAATAAATCAAAAAACTACAATTTATTTGTAGATATCTTATGGGAGGTCTTCAGAAAGAAGACCTATGTAAACAATATAATTGGTCTTATAAACTCTATCCAGTCATGGTACTGGACAGATTGTGAGTCTGAAGAAGACCTAGCCGAAAGGTGGCTAGGTCAGGAGCAACTAGGACAGTTGCTCCTAAATTACCCATCACTATTCGATAGTGATTGGGTAGAGAGAAACTTCTTTAAGAAGTAACTCTCTACTAAAGACCAAGGCATTAGCCTTGGTCTAAATAATTAATGCCCTGCGGGCATAATGGGCACAATGGTGTGCCTTTTTAATTAATGTTCATGGAGGACATAATATGAATACACTTGAAAAGTCAATTCTAGAGGCCGGCGGTGAAACCGGACACCACTATAGTGAGAAATTGCAGGTCACACCTGCAGAAGCTAAGATAGCTAATGCTTTCTTAGCTAGGTTGTACTCTAAAAGAGTACAGTTACAAAATATTCTAAGAGTTATACGATTATCGTTTAGCTCACAAACACAATATTACCAATGGATACGAGAATTAAAATCTCGTATTCGAGATAGAAATATTGAAGACGTCATCTCTGCATATTTGCAGAGATGTAAAGGATTACCCTATAAACAAGAAGGTCAAGAGCATATAAGGCTTTTGACTGCCCTACCCAATGAGGGTGAAATTACTGATTGGGTCTGTGAATTGATGGGTAATTTACGAAGATAATTAAAACACCCGGATGCTCCTTTTATGGGGTATTCGGGTGTTTATTTTTTTTATGTTCGCTTCGCTCACAATAATTAAGCTCTGCGAGCTTATGCTCGCTGCGCTCGCATTAATTATGGCCTGCGGTCATGTGCTCGCAAGCTCGCAGTCATTGTTGCCCTGTGGGCTTTATGGGGGTCAGAGGTCTGACTGTTAAACTAGCAATAGCTGTTAGTTATCAGACCTTGACCACATCGTTAATAGTCATATTTAGGAGATTTACATCATGGCTAAGTTAGTAAATTCAGCATTCACATCTAATTCTTCATTCAACAACAACAACAACAATTCTGAGCCAGCCAAATACTGGCAAAATGATTGCTTAGTTATCTACTCTGCTAATGAGAATGGTGAACCTGAGGCAGTCACCACATTCTCTAACCCTGATATTAAGGGTAAAGTGCTTGATAAGGCTATTGAGAGCTTAGAGGCTCTTAAGCCTATCTCAGGCGATAGTCAGATTTCATGCGCTCGTAAGATTCTACGAGATGCGAACATTGCCTTATTACAGAAGGTAGCTAGCCTACCTGAAGGTGAGAGCTTCACAACTCTAGTCAAACCTTTACCTGATGAGTTAGCTCAGGCATATAAACTAGAGCTAGAGGAAGGTCAGCACTTAGCATTAGGTACCACATACCTACATGTTAAGGCATCTGCTAAGGCAGAAGTATCCGCCGATAAGGCGGAAGTCCTTAAGAAAGCCTTCAAGGACTTCTTCTAATCGTTATAAGGGGGGACTTCGGTCCTCCTTAGTTTATTCATAAGACGCTGTTAAAGGAGAATACAAATGGTCTTATTAGATGCTTTACGATTAATTCATAATGAACCAAATAGTGAATTAACTCTTATGATTTATCAAAACGATTGCTTAGTAGTAGCTACTAAGTTACATGATTTAACCTTTGAAGAGGTTAAAGATTACTTCGATTGCAAAGTAATAAAAACTGTATTTAATACAGTAAAGAAAGCTATTAGGATTACCATTACATGGGATTAATAAATATGCCTAGCGAAAGCTAGGTTATTTTTTATTTTTGTTAATGGTCGCTGTTATAAGGAGTTTATATGGAAACTATTTATTTAACTGATGAAGACGATACTATTGATGTAGTAGCAGAGTTCTTTGAGGTACATGTACCTACTACTAAAAATATATTTAGAGAGTTAATGCCTAAATATCTAAAACCCGGTGTATTACTTTGGGAAGGAACCAAAGAAGACTTAGAGGAGTTAATAAATGAAGCTCAAGAAAGAACATTTAAAGGCTATTAAATATAGTCTTATAGGCTTGGTTCTAATAGTTATGGTTACTATTGAATGGTGGTATGTATGATACAAATACCTTGTAAGATATTTATATGGGAAAGGATGCCTTTTAAGGTAATTATACCTATACAAGATAAAGTTATTCTTAAATATAACTTAAATAAACTACATATAGTTCATTATGAATATGAACTACTTTATATGGGAGAAGTATTAAAAAATGTAAAGAAAACCATAGAGGATAAATATATAGATGGGTATGCTTACTTAGATAAAGAAGAGATTATAGCTCTTTACTATCAGGATAAAGAAGATTTAAACGTACCTACGATATTCTTACCTGCTTGGTTATTAAGAGCTAAGTTAGCAGAGAAAGATTTAAAAGATTTAAAACAAACAGTTACAAAGTTATATTCAAGCGCTCTTGCTTATGAATATATGAAAAGGAATAAAAATGGTAATTATAAATTGTAAATGCGAATTAAGTCGTTTAGTACCAATACAACTAGAAATACCAGTAGCTGAAGGTACTAGTTTCTTTCTAAGTTTTTTATATAGTAACAAAAGCTATTCTAATGGTTATTTACGTGAATGCTCTGGTGTCTTTGGTATAGAAGCAAAAGCTTTACTAGATAAACAAGATATTAAAGCAGTAATCTTTAAATACCCATTTGAAAAGAATCATTGGTATATTTATGTACCAGAATTAAAAGAGACTACTACTTGGATAGGTGAACCAACAGTAGAAAATGTTATTAGATTTATAGAAGGTTTTAAATGTCTATACAGATAGAAGAAGAATTGAGCCAAGAAGAGAAATATAACAAGAATCAATTATTACCTAGACTATTTGAAATAGCTGAAGAGATAATTGATACAGTGGATAAACCTACTACTTTAGATAAGAAATTATTATCTAAGATAATAGGCTATCTAATGTTATATAAACAGTTAGTACCAAATGTATTTGTAGGATTACTATTTAATACGTTAAAAGACCCACAAGCTATATCAGATGCTTTAGATAAAGCTACTGATGAAGATTATATTGATTGGGATGGTACTAAGTTTATAACTAAATATGTTCCTAGTAAGGAACAACAAGAGATATTAGATATGTACTGTTATCCGTTACCTTTATATATTAAACCAGCTATGGTTCATAAGAACCAAGAAGATGGTTATCATATGAAACTTAATACAGGAGTAGTATTAAAGTCTAATATTAAAGAAGATGTTAACTTAGATTATATTAATCAAGAGAACTCTGTTGAATTAGAACTCAATGAGTATGCTGTTAATAATAATACTAATAGTTGGCACGCTGATATGAATAAAGGCATGAATAAAGCTATGTTTGATAGATTTAATAATGCTCAACAAGAAGTATTAAAAGAATATAAAGATAGAGCATTCTATCTAACTTGGAAATATGATAGAAGAGGAAGAAGTTACTCTCAAGGCTATCATATTAATATTCAATCTAATGACTATGGTAAAAGTTTAATTAATTTTAAACATAAAGAAATCATAGAAAACTAAAACCTAACTTTTTAAAATCCTACCTTTTAACTACTAAATCTTAATTCTTAACTTTTTACATAATCGGCAATAAACAGCCGAAAGACTAATAGAGGTTTTTATGCAGAAATTTACAGGTCTAGAATACCTTCTGATTGATATTGCAAATAACTATGGTTTAGATAAAGAACCATGGGATAAACGTATAGAATGGGTACAGAATAACATGGCTCAATTAGAGTCATTTAAGGATAAAGCAGATAGTCCATGTATGTATGCATGTGCTGTAGATGCTTTAAGAGCTGTACAAAGAGGAGAGCCAATAGGATATGGTATATCCTTAGATGCTACAGCTAGTGGTACTCAATGGTTAGCTATTCTTACAGGAGATAAGAAAGCAGCAGAGCTATGTAATGTAATAAATACAGGCTCAAGAGTAGATGGTTATACTGTTGTATTTAAGCGTATGCAAGAAATATGTGGTCCTTTAGGTATGATTACTAGAGACCAAGTAAAGAAGGCTATTATGACAAGTCTATACGGATCTAAACAAAAGCCTAAAGAACTATTCCCTGATAATGTAGAACAATTTGAAGATACAATGTCAGAAATGATGCCTAGTGCATGGATGCTAAACAAATGGTTAGCAGGTCCAGCATGGAACCCTACAGTAGATAACTATTCATGGGTTATGCCTGATAACTTTCATGTAAATATTAAAGTAAAAGGACTAGAAGAATATGATTTTACCTTTGATGATAAGCCATATAAAACTTTAGTTTCAGTACAGAAACCACAAGACAAAGGAAGAATGTTAGGTGCTAACCTGATTCATTCTGTAGATGGTATGGTAGTTAGAGAAATGATTACTCGTTGTTCATCTACTAATGATGCATCAAGAGTATTAAATATTCTTAATGGTTCTAAGATAAAAGGTACCTTAGAAGATGACTTTATGGTTCATACTCTATGGGACTTATACTTAGAATCTGGTTTCTTATCTGCAAGAATATTAAAGTATTTATATAGCTCTAATATAGATATGGTAGATAAAGATACTATTAAAGAGTTAATTAACTCTCTACCAAAGAAATCTTTTGAAATATTACCTATTCATGATTGTTTTAGAGTATTACCTAATTATGGTAATGATTTAAGACAACAATACATCAATATTATGTACAGAATAAGTAAGTCTAATATGCTTAACTATTTAATTCATCAGTTTACTAATATCAATATTGATTGGGTTAAACCCGATGACTTCAGTGAAGATATTTTAAATAGTGAGTATGCCTTAAGTTAGGCATTGTTGGCTCTGTATCGTTTTGTTGTGGGCTTCGCCCTTATTCAGTTATAGGAGGAACAATAGTGTTCAACATTGATTTACAGAGCCAAAAGAAATATAGAGAAAGTATTAAGTATTTAATGCGTAAATCTGTATTTCAGTTTAAATATCAAGATATGAGTATTTATGTCTTTCAGAATTATATATTTGAAGTAACAGCTGAGGGTATAAATAAAATTACATTCGATGAAGATGTTACTACACAAGAGTTAATTACAGAATCTTTAAGGAGAGTATTCAAATGGATGAATATAACCTACTAATAGAATTAGATGACTATACCGATGAACCAATAGAAGAAGCCGATATAGATTTATCACAAGATAACCCAGAAAAAGAACTAGATTTTAATAATGATTAGAATAGCCCCTCATAAGAGGGGTTTTTTATTTTTTTTTATAGGATTCGTTTATGAGTATTGATTTAACAGTAAATCCTTCTGAGGCAAAAGAGATGGTAAAGAGAACATTAAAAGCAGGCTTGACTCCATTATTAGAGTCACAGCCGGGCATCGGTAAGTCTCAATTAGTAAAAGAGATTGCTAAAGAATGGAAGTGTAAATTAATAGATGTACGTCTATCTACATGTGACCCATGTGACTTACAGGGTTTACCTAAACTTACAGATACAGAGGCTAAATTTGTGCCTTTTAACTGTTTTCCTACAGAAGATACACCTATTCCTGAGGGCTATAATGGTTTTATTTTATTCTTAGATGAGTTTAAGTCTGCTCCTAGAAGTGTACTAGCAGCAGCTTATAAACTAGTATTAGACAGAGAAGTAGGTCAGTATAAATTACATTCTAAATGTGCTGTAGTGTGTGCATCTAATAGAACAGAAGATAATGCTATTGTTAATGATATGGGTACTGCTCTACAGTCAAGAGTAGTCCATATTAACATGAGACCAGATATTGATTCTTGGTTCAATGAAGTAGGTTATCCACTTCAGTATGACCCAAGATTATTAGCTTTCTTATCCTTTAATAAGGATAAATTCTGTACCTTTAATCCAGAAGCAGAGAGTACAGATACATATGCTTGCCCTAGAACATATGAATTTGCTAATAAATTAATTAAAGATAAAGAATCTTTAGATGATTTAGATATTAATTTACTCAATGGTACTATCTCATCTTCTGTTACGGCTGATTTTATTAGCTTTGTTAAATGTTTTAAGAGACTACCTAAGATTACTGATATTGAGAAAGACCCAGAGAATATTCCTTTATTCACTGGTTCTGATAGTAACCTTAAGTTTGCTATTACAGCAGCACTTATCTCATCTACTAACTCTAAGAATGTAGGTAAGTTCTTAACTTATATTCAAAGATATGAGAACTCACCATTACTTAACTTATTCTTAAAAGCTACAGTAGCTAGAAATAAGAGATTATTAACAGTACCTGAGTTTAATAAAGCTATCTTAAAACTAGGTTCTAATGTTATTAGTGCTAATAGCACAGAGGACTTTTAATGCAAGAACAGGAACAAATGAAGAAGCTAGATAATCTAGCTCTTAAAATTATAAGGGAACCTAATTTAGCCTTCATTGGTTCCTTTTTATTTAATACAGAAATAACAATAGATAACACCATTGAAACAGCATGTACTAACGGTGTATATCTTAAAATTAATCCTGTATTTTTCTTTGAGTATTTAACCAAAGAAGAAAGATTCTTTACTATTATCCATGAGTTATGGCATATAGCTAAATTACATGCTATGCGTAGAGAAAGTAGAGACCCATTTCTATGGAATATGGCTTGTGATTATCATATCAATGCTTTAATTTTAGAAGATAACCGTAATTGGTCTGTTCAGCCTAAGCTCCCTAAAGGAGCTTTATATAATAAATGCTATAAAGATAAATCAGAAGAAGAGATATATGAAGAATTAGTAAAAAATCATATCACTCCTCCTGCTAACTTTATAACAGATATAAAAGACGCTACTAAAGAAGAACAGAGCCAAGCTATTAGTAAAGTAGGACAAGCTATTCAATCTGCTAAAATGGCAGGTACAGAAGTAGGTAAAGACTTTATTACATTCTTTAATGAATTTACTAAGTCTAAAATTTCATGGAGGAAACTATTACATAAGTTCTGTACAGAAGCATTAGATAAATCAGACTTTACATGGAAGAAGCCTAATAGAAGATATAAAGATTTATATCTACCTAGTTTAGACTATGGAGAAGGAGCTTTAACACATCTTATCTATTTCTTAGATGTATCTGGTTCTATTGATGATAAGACCATACAGATATTTAATAGTGAGGTTAAAGCTATTAAAGAACAATTACACCCTGAGAAGTTAACTCTAATTCAGTTTGATACACATATATTGCGTACAGACATATTTACAAAAGATAAACCTTTTAGTAATATATCCATTGTTAATGGAGGGGGTACCTCGTATGAGGATGTACGAGACTTGATACTTAAAGAGAAACCTACAGCAGCTATTATCTTAACTGATTTGTATTGTTCTCCTATGCAACCAGTTAAAGTACCAGTTCTATGGGTTACTTTAGAGCGAGATAAAAAGTATCGAGAAACCCCCATCACAGGTAAAGTAATAGAGATTAAGGATTAACTATGTTAGATTTAGTAAATGAGATTCTAGAAGGATTAAATGACTTAGAGAAAGAGTTGAGAGTAGTACAGGGACAGGAGCGTTGGAAGGCTTCAGGTCGTAGAGCACGTGTTCTTACTATTGCTCTTGAGAAGAAATTTAAGGACTTCCGTAAGCAGTCAGTAGCAGAATCAAATAAGTAACTAATTTCAACAGTACAACATACCCTGTTTATACAGGGTATTTTTTTAGGTAAGTATTATGAAATATGATAATGTAAATAATCCAAAGCACTATGCTTTAGCTAATAAGACTTTAAATGTTCAGCCATTTGATATTTGTCAGTATTACTATTTTGCACAAGGTAATGCTATTAAATATGCTATTCGCTATAAGAATAAAAATGGTAAAGAAGATTTAAAGAAATGTTTATGGTATTTAGATCATATTAAGTCTAAATCTATCCATATACCTAGTGATTTATTATTATCACTTATTAATTTATATAAGGATAACTATCCTATTGCTTATACAATTATGATTGGTAATATCTATGCTGCTAAGAATTTAGTAACCGCTGAATTAGCCAATTATGAAGAAGACTTAGATAAAGTTGTACAGAAAGAATTATTTAAGAAAGAACCAGTTAAGAAAAAACCAAAGAAGAAATTACTTGATGCTTGGTTTAGTTTCTTAGAGATGTTAGATAGTATTAGTAAGTTACTTGATAGAGGTAATACTCAGATTAAGTTTGATTCTTATTTAAAGACCTTACATGCTTATGATGGTTCTTTACCTGATGATAAGTTCTTAGAATATGTAACTTATTTAATTACTACAGCTAATGACCTTATCTTAGATAATATTTCTGATTTCTTGGATTCTATTGAAGGTCTTAAGGTTGTTACATTCTTTAAAACCTTAACAGCAGAAGAAATTCTACAAGTTATTAAAGAGTATATCGAGGATTAGCATGATAGACGAAAACTTACATAAATTCGTTGATACTCTATTTGGAGATAGTCCTTTAGCTAAGTTTGCTACTGCTACTTTAGATAATTCTATGAATAGAGTTATTCAGAATAAACCTACAGTAACTATCTTAGCTGATAGTATTACTGAAGATGGTCATAGATTGACTACCTTTCAGTTAAAATTCTGGAGAGCTATCTTACCAGAAATTACTAGACACAGATGTTTTAGCTTCTGTGTAAGAAGTTCTAGGGCTAATCCTACTGCTAATATCATTAAGCAAGTAGATACAGAGCCATGGGGTCCTGTAGAATTTGGTTCTAATCAGAAAGGTATGACCGCAGGTAAACCTTTAGAAGGTACAGATTTAGAACAAGCAGAGTTTCAATGGAAGTTAGCAGCAGGTCAGGCTGTGCTTACAGCTAATGCTTTATTAGACTTAAATGTTCATAAACAAGTAGTTAATAGAGTACTAGAGCCATACACTTATAGTGATATGGTATTAGCTGGTACAGACTTTGATAACTTCTTTAAATTAAGAGAAGCACCAGATGCTCAGCCAGAAATTAGAGAGCTAGCAGTAGCTATGCATAAAGCCCTCGATAATAGCGAACCAAAGCTCTTACAGAAGGGCGAATGGCATTTGCCATACATTACCTCATCTGATAGAGAAATGGCCACCGTTGACGAACTATGCAAGGTTTCCTGTGCTAGATGTGCTAGAGTATCTTATAAGGCTTTTGATGGTACTAGCTCTATTCAGAAAGATTTAGAGTTATTTAATAAATTACAAACATCAGGTCATTGGTCACCAATGGAATTTGTAGCAACTCCATGTGATGATAAAGATTACAGATTATCTAACTATAAAGGTTATAACCAATATAGAAGATTCTGTGAATAAATTATAATAATAGTCACACCTTGTTTCTTATATTTTACCCAGCTTAATGCTGGGTCTTTTATTTTTTTGTTTTGGTTTTTTTTTTATTTATTTTTACAGGATTCATTTATGTTAAATTTATTTAGTTTATTTGCGGGTTCAAAAGAACCAAAAGAAAAGAATAGAGTAGGTATTAGAAAGTTCTTATCTAATCCTAATAAGCCATTAAATATTACCTTAGAAAGTAAAGATGAAATTTGTTCTATTGGTTCTCATGAGAAAAGACAAATTTTACAAGCTATCTTAGATATTTATAAGATTAAAGCTGAACTTAAAGAACCAAGAACTAAAAAGGCTAAGAAGAAAGAGACTGAAAATGTTAAATAAAGATCAACAAGCTATTGCAGAAGAATTTAGAGATTTCTTATTCAGTGATGATAAGGAATTTCTAATTGATGCTAGTGCAGGGTATGGTAAATCATATCTTATGAAGCATTTAGCTACTGTAAGCTTTAAAGAATATTTAGAAGGCTGTAAAGCTATTAATGTAGAACCAAAGTATAGAGATATAGCTTTAACAGCTACTACTAATAAAGCAGCTGAATCTTTAGAAACAGCTACAGGAATGGATACTTCTACTATTCAATCTTTATTTGGTCTTATTGTTAGACCTGATTTTGAGAAAGGTACTACTGAATTAAAGAAGTCTAATAAAACCAGTGTTATATGTAACACTGTTATTTTTATTGATGAATGCTCAATGGTAAATAGTAAGCTACTAGAATTTATTAATGAATTAACCCATGAATGTAAGATTATTTATGTAGGAGATAAATATCAATTAACCCCGGTTAAATCTGGATTATCCCCGGTCTATTCTAAGCATTTAAAGGAACATACTTTAACTATTCCTATGCGTAATGCTAATCATCAAGAATTAATAGACCTATGTAATCAGCTTAAAGAAACTGTTATTACAGGAGAGTTTAAGCCTATTAAATTATATAAAGGTATTATTGATTTATATGATAATGATTTAATTGCACAAGCATACAAACAAGAGTTTGTAGATAAGAATGGTAATGAAGCTAGAAGTCTTACTTACACTAATAAACAAGCTGTTACTTATAACAACTATATTAAGAATTTAAGAGGACAAACAGAGGTATATAACGATGGTGACTATTATATTGCTAATAGTGTGTGTTGTCTTGGCAACAAGACTATTCACGTTGAAGACGAAGTGTACATTGAAAGAGTTTTTAAAAGAGGTATTCAGAGATCATTAGCTGAAAGCTATCCTCCTGTATCTTTAACAGAAGCTCTAGTTAAATGGCATAATATAGAATTACATGTAGCTTTACCTGAGTCTTATATGCAGATTAAAGCTTTACTTAAAATGCTATCTAAAGATAAGAAATGGTATCAATATTTTGCTATTAAAGAAGGTTATTTAGATTTAAGACCAAGAGATGCTTGTACTATACACAAAGCTCAAGGGTCAACTCTAGAGACTGTATTTATTGATGCTAATGACTTATCTACATGTACACAATCAGGTGTCACAGCTAGATTATTATATGTAGCTTGTTCTAGAGCTAAATCTCATATTATTTTTTATGGAGATTTAAAACGTAAATATGGACTATTTTGTAATTAATAATTATTTCGACTTTTGTAATGCATTTATTAATGCAGCATCTAAACCTGCATTAAAATATTATAAAAGTATTATTAAGAATGTAGCTAGTAAATATTCTGATATTGAAGGTATTTTAAAGTTAATATCTATTACTTGGGACCTTAAATTAGTAGAGATGATAACTAAAATAGAACCAGAAGATAAAGAACAACTAGAGATTTGTTTAGATGGTGTAAAGAAAGTACTTTCTTTAGAGAAATCTATTCAAGCAGGTTTAGCTAAATTACTACCTGAATATGAAAAGCTTTGCTTTAAATATAGTGGAAATAGTAATTGTTTATTAAGAAGTTTCTTTCCAGAATTTATATATCAATTACCTAAAGAAGTAAGTAGTAATACATATTTACAAGTAGTTAATACAAGTAAATTAAATATTGTAGATGAACCTGTAAAATTAGACCCACAGTTACAAGAAGATATTAGTCTTTTAATAGGATACTCCTTACTATGAAATATTGTAGATGTAGTATTTATGATGAAGACATCATTAAAAAGAACATTACATTTCCATGCTATACACAGCTTAAGTGTGATGGTTCTTATAGAGAAGCTGTAGTATTAAATGGTACAGTTAAATTCTATAGTAGAGCAGGTAAGGAATATTCTAATCCTGTATTAGAGAAAGAGTTACTTGAACTAGGTGATGGTATTTATATGGGAGAGTGGACCATAGGTCCTGCAGATAATCCTAAAGAGAATAGATTCAAAGGTAATGGTAAATTAAATAGTAAGAATCCTCCTTATGAAGATATTTATTTTACTGTATGGGATTATATTGATAACCCTAAACTTGTTCAAGCTAGATATAAAGCTAGATGGGAAGCTCTTAAAGTCTTAGTTCAATATGAAGAACCAAAGCATATTAAACTAGTTCCTACTTATTACTGTAAAGGTCTTGCTGCTTGTAAACAGATAGCTCATATGTTTATGGCTAAAGGTTTAGAAGGAGCTATTATTAAAGACTTTAATTATAAATTCTTTGATGGTACTTCTAAACTACAATATAAAGTAAAACTATGTTTAGATGCTGATATGCGCATTACTGGTTTTACAGAAGGAACTGGTAAAAGAAAACAGTATATAGGTGCTATTGAATTTACTAATGATGAAAAGACTATCATAGGTCAATGTTCAGGTTTTACTGATAAACAGATGATAGAATTTTCTAAGGAACCAAGTAAATATATAGGTAGGGTAATTACAGTAGAATTTAATGATATAATTAAATCTCCTGATAAGCCTACATTTACTTTAAATCATCCTAGATTTGTATCTATTAGAGATGATAAAACAGACACAGATACTTTAGAAAGAGTCTTTGCTATTAAGCATATGACTCTATACAAGTAAGGACCATTAGCTTAGTTGGTTAAAGCAAACGACTCATAATCGTTGGAGCGTAGGTTCGAGCCCTACATGGTTCACCATCTTTTAGGGTATGGTGTAATGGTAACACTATGTTTAAAACATTAATTTATAATAATATTTTATATTCTGGCTTTAAAATAGATGAAAATGGAAACATTTTAAATTGTAAAACTAAAACTATTTATAAAAAATCTATTAGAAAAGCTAATGGATATTTATATGCTTATTTACCTTTAGGTAAACGAGGACATACTAAATGTATTCGTATACATAAAGCCGTAGCAGAAACATTTATTCCTAACCCTAACAATTTACCTTGTGTAAATCATATTGATGAGAATAGACAAAATTGTCATATAGCTAATTTAGAATGGGTTACATCTAAAGAAAATTTTAATAAACATTTAGATAACCATATAAATGAACAACCTAATAATCGAAAACTTTCTTCTAAAGAAATTGAATTTATATATGATAATGTTACTAAGTATTCTCAACGAAAGTTTGCTAAGTTATTAAATGTTAGTAAAACTACTATTCAAAGAATATTAGCAAATAAATCTTATAATAATGTTAAAAAATCTATGGGTATCGTATAAAGGTTATTACACTTGGCTTTGACCCAAGTAATATAGGTTCAATTCCTATTACCCATGCCATAGGTATTATCATGAATATATTTCAAGCTTATCAATATAGAGAAGTAACAGATACTTTAAGAGAAATCATAGATGGACCTTATAAAGGGTATACATTATCTAATAAAGGCAACCTACAGGATAAAGACAATAAAGCTGTACATGTTTATTGTTATAAACATCATCCTACCAGATATATAGCACAAAAAGGTTAAACCATTAGCCTACAGCGTTTAATGTGCTATATCTGGTTAGATGATTTAACTGAATTTGAAGCAACTGCTCCAGAACAAGAATATATCTATAATTACAATTTAACTAAGAGATTTTGGACTAAGTATTCTTATTTAATTTCTAAAGTATATTATAGAGAAATTAAATCTTATTATGTTCCTTTACCTAGACTAATGGGTTTTAACCTTAAGACAGGTAAGATAACAAGAATGAAAATTAGAGATAGAGCAGTATTTGCTTTAGGAGACTTAAGCCTTCCTACTGTTATTGCTGACTTTAAAGCTTTAATGAATAATAAAAGTATTGAAGAACATAAGGATAATACAGTTAAGATTGAAAATGTAGTAGAATTAGCTACTAGATATAAAAATCTATCTGCAGAAAATAAAGATTTATTAGAACAGATAGCCTATTTAACTACTAAACAAAATAATTTAACCAAAGAATTGGCTGAAATTAAAGAAAACTTAGCTTCAATACTCAAATGATAAAACAACTTACCTCTACTGAAATTAAACCTATCAAGGAACAGATACTGCACAGACAGGGTAATAAGTGTGCTATATGTGGTAAAACTATTACCTTAGAAGAAGCAGTATTAGACCACCAACATAAGAATAAAAAATCTGATGCCAATATCATTAATGGTAATGGTTTGGTTCGTGGAGTTCTTTGTAGAGAGTGTAATTTAGTAGAGGGTAAGGTATGGAATAATCTTAAAAGATTTAAGCAATTTACTACTACAGAAGAAAGACTAATATGGCTTACCCAATTATCCCAATATTATAAATACCCTAAGTATCCTTATATACATCCTACAGAAAAGCTAAAGGAACCAATAGTTTCAAAGAGACAGTTTAATAAACTATGTAAACTAACAGGTAAACAATTAGTTTACCCTAAATCTAAGAAACTAACTAAACCTTTAGAAAAACTATTTAATAAATATCATATTTCACCTTATAATACATAAAACTATTCTAAGGAGTCTATGATGTTTTGTAGATGTTATATACATATGGAAACAGGAGATATTTATAGAGTAGATAATACAGCAAAACCTTATAGGCTTTATAAATACTGTATTGACCTACATGAGTGGGTAAGACTTAAAGGTTTACCTGCTAAGCAAATCCTGCAACAACTTAATTTATTTTAAATAAAACCCTCCATTGTGAGGGTTTTTTATTGGAGTTTACATGTACTGTTTAGAAAAGAATTTTACTTTTGGTAGCTATAAACAACGCTTTGAGAGTTGGTTAAGGTGCTATTATTTTGATAAGCTTTATATGAAAAAGACCACAGTTAAATTAGGAGATATTGCTGTATATTATGCAGAATGCGATGAATTTTGGTCTGATAGCTGGTCTTTAAATGTAGATTCAAAACAAGGTTTAGATTTTTTATATTTTGTTAATAAATACTTTAAAGAACCAAAAGAAAAACCTAAATCTTATTATGAAAGAACAAAGATCCTTATAGAGTTTTTATATCTTAAATCCCATACTAGAATGGTAGGTTATTTTACACCTTATACTTATATGACACTTAATGATACTGTATATAATGCTATAAGCCAATTACACTTTAGAACTACTAGATTATTTAAGTATTTTACGAATAGAGCTAGTAAAGATAACTTAATTTGGTTAACTTATGCTTTATTTTTATATGAAGTCTTTTTCAGATTAAATAAGGGAGAGAGAAAAATATATAATGAAGACCCCTCAAACTTTTATAAATATGCTGAAGGAAGGGTGTTAATATTCAATGAAAATTCTATTAATAGTAAATCCTAAAGTAACTTCTACAGAAATAAATAACTATTATTCATTTCCTACATTTGAACTATTTAAACTTAATACTTTAGCTTTAAATGGTAAAAAGAAGTTAGCTACTACAGATATTAAAAATCATTTTAATACTGTAATTCTTCCCTATATAGAAAGTAAAAATATAGACTATTTAGGTATATGCGATGCTGATTATTTTAAAGTATTACATAAAGTAACCAAACCTGATACATGTATCGGTTATGTCTTTAATAACATTAGTTATAAATATGCTTATATACCTAATTGTAAGGCTATTTTTTATCATCCAGAGGAGACTAAAGATAAGATTAATAGAGCCAGAGAAGCTATTATTAATGATTCTCTTGGTTCTTATAAATCACCCGGTAGTAATATTATTCATTTTGAATGTTATCCAAAAACTGAATATGAAATTAATAAAGAACTAACTAAGTTACTACATTATCCTGCTCTTACATGTGATATTGAAACATATTCACTACATCATGTAGATGCAGGCCTTGGTTCTATCTGTTTCTGCTGGGATGAACATAATGGTATAGCTTTTAAAATAGATAAGGATAGTTTTACTAAAAATACTCCTGTAAGAAAGTTATTAAGAGCATTCTTTATATTCTATAAAGGTACTTTAATATTTCATAACATAGCATTTGATGTTACTGTCCTTATCTATCAGTTATTTATGAAAGATATTCTAGATACAAAGGGTTTACTCTATGGACTAGATGTCATGTTAAAAAACTGGGAAGATACAAAGCTAATTACTTATTTATGTACTAACTCATGCTCAGGCAATAATCTTGGACTTAAGTATCAAGCACAAGAATTTGCTGGTAACTGGGCAGAAGATGAAATAGGTGATATTACTAAAATCCCTCAGGAAGAATTACTCAGATATAACCTTATAGATGGTTTATCTACTTGGTTCGTTTATAACAAATATAAAGATAAACTAATACAAGATAAACAAGATAAACTATATAACACTATATTTAAAGGTACCACTAAGGACATCATACAGATGCAATTAACGGGTATTCCTTTAAATATGGATAAGGTTAAAGAAGCTGAGGTTAAATTGAACCAAGATAAAGATAATGCTGTTAATATATTAATTAATAATAAACATATAAAAGATTTTACTTTGGTTCTTAAACAGTCATGGGTAGATACTTATAATGCTACACATACTAAAAAACAGGTAACTATACAAGATAGTCCTATAGAATTTAATCCTAACTCAGGTAAACAGATTAAAGAACTTTTATATGATAACCTTCATTTACCTGTCATAAACCTCACAGAATCAAAGCAACCAGCTACTGATGGTGATACCCTAAAGGCTTTAATGAACCATGTTCAGAGCCAAGATATTAAGGATATTCTGCAAGCTTTAATAGACTACTCAGCTGCTGAAAAGATACTTACTGCTTTTATTCCTGCATTTAAAAAAGCGGTACCTGCCTGTGATGGTAGAAGTTATCTGTATGGTTCTTTTAACTTAGGTGGAACTGTATCAGGTAGATTAAGTAGTAGTAAACCTAATTTACAAAATCTGCCTGCTACAGGATCTAAATATGCTAAGCTAATTAAAGGATGCTTCCAAGCCCCTAAAGGATGGTTATGGGTAGGTCTAGATTATTCTAGCCTTGAAGACCATATCTCAGCATTAGTTACTAAAGACCCTAATAAATTAAAAGTATATACAGACGAATATGATGGTCATTGTCTAAGAGCTTATTCTTACTGGACTTCTCTAATGCCTGATATTACAGCTAAGTTAGATGAAATACATAAGGAAGGTAAGGTATATAAAGTAACTTATGATGATGGCTCTATTGAATATCTAAATGAAAACAATCCTAAATTAATTAAATTAAGAGGAAACTCAAATGAAAGTAACTCAAGTAATTAAAGAAGCTATTACTACACGTATTAAAGCTAAATGTGATGAAGCTAATAAGAGCGCTAACTTACTTTTAAAAGTTGAATTAGATAGATTAGCTGAAGAACGTAGACAGTGTGTACAAGAATTAAAAGAAGAATACCATAAGACTTTTATGGTTATGTTAGAAAAGTTAGATAATAAAAAGATTTCTTACTACTATACTAGATACCATAGTGAACTTGTTAAAGATAAAGAAGCTATTTGGTTAAATAATGAACCTAATGTTTATCTTGAATTAACTTCTGACTATGCTGAAGAACTAAAAAAGAAAATTTTAGATAATGAAACTAAAGCAAAGAAGTATATTAATGATATTATTCTAGAATTAGAGCTAGGAGCCAATAAACCTACTCTAGAGTCTTTGTTAAATAACATCACATTCTAATGAAAATAGAAGAAATATCAAAAACTAAAGCAGAGGTTGAGGTTATTAATAGTATTAAGCAATCTCATAAAGACCTTAGACAACGGAGTAAGGGTTGTACCTTTGCTTTAACTTATGCTGGTACTTGGGTGACTTTAGTTAAAAACTTTGGTTTTACTGAAGAAGAAGCCAAGCATATTGAGAACCAATACCATACCTTATATAGTCATTCTGATAAGGTAATTGCTAACAGATTAGAAATAGCTGCTAAGCAAGGTTATGAAGAAGTAGCTTTTGGTCTAAGAGTTAGATGTCCTAAAATGCACCAATCTCTTATGGGTATTAAAGCTACTCCCAAAGAAGCAGAGGCAGAGAAACGTACTGCAGGTAATGCTATAGGTCAATCCTTTGGTTTATTAACTAATAGAGCAGGTATTGAATTTAATACCTTGGTTCGTAATAGTAAATATAGATATTCTGTTAAACCTATTATTATGATTCATGATGCTCTATATTATTTAATTCGTGATAATATAGACACTGTTTTATGGGTTAATAAGCATTTATCTGAAGCAGTTAAATGGCAAGAAGAACCCCAAATCCAACATGATAAAGTACATTTATCTGGAGAGTTATCTATATTTTACCCCGATTGGGCACATGAGTTATCTCTCCCTAATGATTTAGATAAGAATACTTTATGTAATTTAGTTAAAACTTTTAAGGATACTTTATAATGGCAGATACCAATTTATATTATCTAGGTGTATTTAATATCTCATTTCATAAGAAAGATGAAGAGAAGATTCATACTCATGTACTTAACAATGTATTCATTGGTAAGCAGTCTTTAAATGAGCCTACCCTATTAGCAGCTAGAGCACAGATGGCTAAGAAGTTCCTACAGGTATTTGAGGGAGCTGAGATTTTAGATATTGCTATCATGAATATTGTTCCTTTGGGCCTTATGACTCCTGATGAGTGGAGTCCTAAGGAGTTCCAAGAGAAGATGGAAGAACCTCCTAAGAAGAAAGAACCAAAAGAGTAATAACAGACCCTGCTTAGGCAGGGTTTTTTAATGGTGTAATTATGCAAATAAAACAAAAGAAACTTAAAAATGAAGATGGTATTAATTTCCCTTTCTCTGTTTGGTTAGCTAATGATAGCTACGACTATATTACAGAAGATAACTATATATCAACTACTCAATTATTAAAGCCTACTAGACAGATTATTTTAAGTATGCGCTCAGATGCTGATATAGACATCAAAGACCGCCTTGCAGTATCTACTGGTACTGCTATTCATGATTCAGTAGAAAAGGCTTGGTTGGAGCATTATGACACTAATATGAGGGCTTTAGGATATAGTGACCATCTTATTTCTCAAATTAAGATTAACCCTGAAAAAGTAGAGTTAGGAGATATTCCTGTCTATATAGAACATAGAGCTGTTAAAGAACTAAATGGTTTTAAGATTGGTGGTAAGTTTGATTTTGTTTTAAATGGTAATTTACATGACATTAAAACATCTTCTACTTATACCTATATGGAAGACTCTAAAAGAGAAGATTATATACTACAAGGAAGTATATATAGATACCTGAACCAAGATATTATTACTGGTTCAGATATTACTATTGATTATTTCTTTACTGATTGGAGTAAAATAAATGCTCTATCAAATAATCAATACCCACAGTCTAGATGTTTATCTAAAAGTTATCCTTTACTTTCTGTTTTGGATACTGAGCAGTATCTAAGAACCAAGTTACAAGAAATAAAAGATAATTTAGATAAACCAGAGGATGAGATTATTCCTTGTCCAGATAAAGATTTATGGTTATCTCCTACAGTTTATAAGTACTATAGTGACCCAACTAAAACTAATGGTAGAGCTACTAAGAATTTTGATTCTTTAGAAGAAGCTAATAACTATGCTGCAAGTAAGGGTAAAGGTATTGTTAAAACTGTAATAGGTACACCTAGACGCTGTATGTATTGTCCTGCTTATAGTATATGTTCACAACGTAGAAGGTATTATAATGATTGACCTAACTAAAGTAAGCCATCATCCATGTATTGAAGAACTTACAAATTTATTATGTATTAAAACATCGAACCAAGATAAAGGATTTTATAGGCCTCTTATTGCTTATTTCTTAGCAGTAATGGCTAGTTCTCAAAGAGCCTTTGTACACACTAAGTTTATAGGTAATGTACCTGTTAATTTATATGTTATTAACTTGGCTCCTTCAGGATATGGTAAAGGTGTAAGTACAGGCATTATGGAAGATATTATTAAAGGATTTAAAGACTTCTTTATGCATTGTACTTTCCCTACTTTATTAGATAAGAATTTAAAAGACTTAGCGAATCAAAGGTCACAACTTAATCATACTGATATTGATTCAGAATACCAGACTGTATTAAAGCAATCAGAAAGAGCAGGTGAACCTATCTTTATTTTTGATAGTGGTACTACTCCAGCAGTTAAGCAGTATAGAAATAAACTGTTATTAGCTAAATGTGGTTCACTTAATTTCCAGTGCGATGAAATTGGTTCTAATTTAATTCCTAACGCTGAATTAATGAACTCTTTTTTAGAGCTATTTGATAGAGGATTAATTAAGAATAAATTAGTAAAGAATACACAGGATAATGTTAGAGATATAGATATTACAGGTATTACACCTGCTAATTGCTTATTATTTGGTACACAAGATAAGATATTTGATGGTTCATCAACTGAAGATGCCTTCTATTCTTATCTTGAGATTGGTTATGCTAGAAGATGCTTATTTGGTATTGGTAAGACTATGAAGTCTAAATCTTACTATACAATGAGTGCAGCTGATATTTATCAACAATTAATACAGCCTTCTAATGAAGCTACAGTTACTAAATGGAGCCAATTATTTCTTGGTTTAGCTAACCCTGCTAACTATAACAAACAAATAGACCTACCTGATGATGTAGGTATTGAGCTGGTTCAATATAGAAAAGACTGTGAGATAGCTGCTAATAAATTACCTGAGTATGCAGGTATTAAGAAGGCAGAACTATCACACAGATATTATAAAGCTTTAAAGCTAGCAGGAGCATTAGCCTTTGTAGATAATCAAGCTTATGTTTCTATGACTTGTTTACATCAAGCTATTAAGCTTGTAGAAGAATCTGGTAAATCATTCCAGACTATTCTTAATAGGGATAAGCCTTACATGAAATTAGCTAAATATCTGATGTTATGTGATATTCCACAAACTAATGCAGACTTAATGGAAGCACTACCATTCTATAAAGGTAACGCTAAGAATGACATGATGTTATTAGCACAAGCTTATGCATATAACCAACATGGCTTAATTAAGAAAACCTATATGGATGGTATTGAGTTCTTTAAAGGAGAGAGCTTAAAGCCTACTGATTTAAACAAGATGATTTTATCTTATAGTACTGATGTGGCTTATGACTATAAGAATGTTGTTGTTCCTTTTAAAGATTTATATAAAATGACACATTCATCTACATTAATACATTGGATTAATCATCATGTTAAAGATGGACATAGATGTGATGCTAACTCATATAATAAATTTAATATGTTAGTTATTGATTGTGACGGTGACATTAACATCAAGCTAGCTATGGATTTATTAAAAGAGTACACATTCTTTGTACATACTACTAAATCTAATACTGAACCAGAGAATAATAGATTTAGAATGGTTATTCCTATTGCTTATGAGTTAGACCTTGATAAAGAAGATTATAAGAATTTCATGAATAATATCTTATCATGGATTCCTTTTCATTCTGATGAAGGTACTAACTCTCGTGTTAAGAAATGGGAAGGTTGTTCTAAAGGCTCCTGTTTTGGTGTAGACACTAACTATGCTTATAACGAAGGTATTCTATTAGACCCATTACCTTTCATCCCTCATACTATTAGAAACGAGAGATACCAGAAAGAGAATAAGAAGGCTATAGAAAACTTAGATAACTTAGCACGTTGGTTTGCTATTAGAATCTCTGTAGGTAATAGAAATAACAATATGATTAAATATGCCTTAGCCCTTAAGGACTCAGGCTTACCTTATCAGGAGGTAGAAGCAAGAGTCTTAGGTTTAAATAAACAATTAAGCTCACCATTAACAAATGAAGAATTAACAAATACTATTTTAAAATCAGTTACACAAGGATATGTAAAGAATGAGCAATGAAACCAATGACCAATTAATTATGATATGTGGTTATTCTGGTTCAGGTAAGTCTTATTCCTTAAAGAATATCAGGAACCAAGATAAATGGTTATATCTGAATTGTGAGGCAGGTAAGAGACTGCCTTATAAAAATAACTTTAAGAATGTAAGAATATCTGACCCAAGAGAAGTATTAGCTTATTTAGATGCTGCTATTGCAGCTGGAGATAAGTCTGATGGAGTAATCATTGATAGTATAGACTTCTTAATGAATATGTATGAGGCTAAATATATCAAGACAGCTCCTGATACTAGAAAGGCATGGGGTAACTATCAGACTTTCTTTGAAGAAATATTTCAAGACAGAATAATTAAGTATGGAAAACCTGTTATAATTATCGCCCACGTGGCTGATAGTTATGATGAGAAGACCTTAGATATTAAGACTTCTATTCCTGTAAAAGGAGCTTTAAAGAATATTAGTATCGAGGCCTTCTGTTCATTCTTAATTTTCTCTGAGAAGATGAGTATTAAAGACCTAGAGAACTATCATAATGAGTTATTACATATAACCCCTAAGGATGAAGCTACAGGCCTTAAATACTGCTTTCAGACCCAGCTAACAAAGACTACTTTAAATAAGAAAATCAGAGGTCCTGATGACTTATTTACTTTAGAAGAAACATATATTGATAACGATGTACAATTAGTTTTAGATAAATTAACGGAGTATTATAAATAAATGAGCGCATTTGGTAATCTAACTACAGATGGTTTAGAGCGTCAAGAAGATTCCCTTGGTTCAGGTCGTCAGGTATTTCCATCTGATATTTATGACATGAAGATTAAATATGCTTATTCAGGTAAGTCTTCAGGCGGAGCCATGTCAGTAACAGTAGTAGGTGAATTAACTTCAGCTAATAACGCTGAGTACTCAGAAACCTTCTATATTACTAATAAACAGGGTCAAAATTTCTTTGAGCAAAACGGTAAGAAATTACCTTTACCGGGTTTTACTATTATCAATGATTTATGTCTATTTGGTACAAGTAAGCCATTAGCTCAGCAATCTACTGAGGATAAGATTATTGAGAAGTATGACCCAGAGATTAAAGGTATGACACAGGTATCTGTACCTGTAATTACAGCTTTAACTGGTCAGACTGTATCAGTAGCAATCAGACAGATTAAGGACTATAAACGTAAGAAGTTTGATTCAGGCTATAAGACTGTTAATGAAACTGTAGAGTTTAATGGTATTGAAAAAGTCTTTAATAAAGATAATCATCGTACCTCTAATGAGGTTATTGAGCATAAGGATGCAACATTCTATGATTCTTGGCTCAAGAAGAGAAAGAATGATATTAAAGATAAAACCAAAGGTAAGTTACCAGAAGTAAATGAGTCTGGTGACTCTATGCCTAAAGCAGAAGCAGTTCCTAAAGTAAATCCATTTGCTTAAGACTGCTAATCCCCATTAATTCAATGGGGATTTCTTTTCCCCATTGTATATTGAATAGGAATATACAATGTCTATAGCTAACATCGTTTTATTAGCAGTTCCAATATTACAAGGTATTGCTACTGCTGTAGACTTATATAATAGTATTAATACAGGACAATTTAACAATGAAAATTACATTAAACGAGAAAGATATCAAGACCGCTATCCTACAGTTTCTAGGCGGAAAACTGACCTTAGCAAATACCCCTGTTGTAGAGCTTTCTATGAAAGGAAGGGGCGGAGCCGATGGAATGGAAGCAAATATTGATTTAGATGGTATTGCAGAAGAACCAAAGGAAGAAGTAAAAGAGGAAGTAAAGGAGACTTCTAAGGAAGAAGCTGATGCTCTATTTGGTTCAGAAGAACCAGAGCCTAAAGACCCTGATACTTCAGCTAACTCTCCATTTGGTTCATTTGCATAATGAATGTATCAGACTTCTATCTTAGTCAGTTACAAGGTCTAAAATATAAGCTCAGATGTCTTAAAGAAGAAGCTGAGCTTATTCATGAAACTTATGATGATGATAAAGCTGAAGGTATGCTTGAAGCTTATCAAAAGATAGATGATTTAATTGATAATTTAATCTTTAAACTAAATAGAAGAAAAGGGGCATAAGCCCCTTTATTTATTTAGAATACTGTATCAAGTAAATTTAAGAAAGGATTCTTAGACCACCAAGCATTGAAGAATGATAGTGGTAAGAATGAACTACCTAACTGTCCTTGAGCCAGCTTACCTAAGAAACTATCACCTATAAGAGTACCATTATCTAAGAATATATCTGGAGTTAAGCCTTCTACTAATAATATAGAAGCTGGATTATGTAACATAGCATCTATACTTGCTTTAGTAATACGTAACTTATAGTTATAGAACCAGATAATACCTAAATTCTCTAAGTACTCTCTAGACCTACCTGCCATCATATCGTAGTTAACAAACTCTTCCATACTCTTACGTGCAGCCATCTCCTTATCCATACCATTTTGTATTAAATGGTCATAGTAGATAGATTTAGCTACAAAGTCACCATAAGTAGTAGCTTTTTCCATAAGTTTATATAAGTCAGAATCTTTAGATACTGTTAGCCATTTACCTGTATTAACTACAGAAGGTGGTAATTTATTTACACATTCATGTATCTTATCAGCCCATTCACCAGTAAATACACTATCATTGTAAGAATCACCAACATCAGCTAATGTAGATAACTCACCTTGTTCAATCATAGGAGCAATAGTCATCATAGATATACGCTGTTTATTATCAGCTAGTCTATGCTCTAATACCTTCTTATGCTTTGGGTCAGTCTCTGTTAAGAGTCTTGCCTTAAGATTGATAGTTTGTTTTTCAATCTGTCTATACTGTTCTAATTCTTTAACCTTATCATTAATACCTTGAAGAATATCTAAATAAGATATGCCTCTCATTCTTAACTGTAAGATATTAGATACAGCATTCATATAAGGTACTGCTACAGAGCGTACTACAATATTACTTCTCATATAAGAAGTAGTGTATTCTATAGCTCTTTCAGCATGACCCAAGTATAAGTAAGCATTTTGACCTAATAACTTGTTAGATAGCTTAGCTATTCTATTTAAAGTCTTAGGAGACCATCTACTAATACCTGTCCAAGCATCAGTTATAGATGCAGACCTATAACCTAAGAATGTATCTACCATATCTTTACGTAAGAAGATATGACCATCAAACTCTTTCTCTAAAGCATCTATTAGATACTGAGGTAGTCTAGAAATAGCATCCTCTACTATTTTATCTTTCTTTACATTTACTAATTCGTTTAAATCAACATAAGTATTATTTACCCATTCTTTACCAAAAGATTTTACATCTCTATCATACATGTTCTTAGCTAAGTGTATAGCTTCTTTATTAAACTCTTTAGCAGATGTTTCCATAAAGTCATTAGCAGACCATTTACCTAATGCTGAAAAAGCATCATCGTCATATAAATCATCAGATAAGACTATAGGTCTATCATAACTCTTTATATTACCTTTCTGATTAAATACAGGTATAGGCTCATTAGCTGAAGCTGTTTCAGGAGAGCCATTATACTGGTCTACCTTTAAAGGTCTAGCTAAAGTAGTATTACTATTACCATACTTATTGGTTCCAAATACTTTAGTAGATATATTCTGGAATACACCTTTATGGAATACTGGATCTGGTAAAGAAGTCTTCATTAAGTACATCTCACCAGCATTACCTAATTTATCTAACTTAGATACAAATTTCCATCCTTGGGTCTTAGCTCGTTTTACTTCTTCCTGTGTATAAACTACTTTATAGTTCATATTATTCTTAAAGCTTCTAGGTAAGTAACCCTTATGATAGTTAAGAGGATTTTTACCAAGTTTAGCTAATTCAGACTTTTTAATACTGTTATGCATATCAATAAAGTCTTGCATAGCATCTTGGTTATCCTCAACTATTCTAGTTAACTCTTCTCTATCTTCTACAGATATGTTTTTAAGGGCATAACAAGAAACTAACTTATCTATCTGAGATACAGTAGATTCTTTTATCTTAGAAGGGTCTAATTTACCTGTAGATTGAATAGCACAGATAGCATGAGCATTCTGTAATAAATGGTATCCAGATTCACCTGTAGCTAAATAATGACCTAATTGAGCAGCTTTCTGTTGCTGTATAGGTAATAAATTCTGCTTATATTCTTCTATTGATTCTTCAGGATGTCTAATAACATCACCTAAATTATCAATAGATACACCATCCATTAAAGAAGTTAAGTCTAATTTTAAGAAGTACTTAGCTAAACGTACTTCATCTCCCTTCTGTAAGTTCTTAAATTTCTCTTTTAAGAGCTGTGGGATAGCTTGTGTACGTTGATAAGCCTCTCTATCAAATCTTGCTGTAATCTTCTTTAATAAAGCATATACAGGGAAATTATGTGCATCTATACCAGCAAAGTCTCTAAGAACATCATGTACTATCTGTGGTGCTTTAATTTTACTGTTTATAGTATTTAAGAAGAATGCCCAGTTAGAACCAGTAGTATCTATATCTGAAGCAGCTTTAGCTGCCTTAATAGCATCACCTGCATTCTTTAATGATTTAATACTAGAGTGCTGTAATACAGTACCTGTTATATCAACTGTCTTGTTAATAGCTTGGTTCAGTAAAGTATTACCTTTACCTTCTACAAAGGTTTCTACATCAGAAATAGTATCTAAGTTCTTTAGGATAGCATGTTGAGCTACACCTTTAGCCATAGTAGCATTTAAAGCATCAGATATATTTCTACCTTTAGTTAAAGCATTAACAGCATTAACTACTGAATCTGTAATAAGTCTATCAATCTTATAAGGACTCTTAGATTTAGATATATTAGACTCTTGTAGTTTAGCTAACATACTTTTTACTTCTTGGTTCCTCATACCTAAGTAAATAAAGTTAGTTAAACCAGCTGTAGTAGTCTTATGGTTATCCATACCTTTATCATTAACATCACCTATTAATAAGTTCTGTAAGCTATCAGGTAATTCTTTAAGTTCTGGGGACTTAAGAACAGTAGAATATAAGTTATGTAAGTTATTAACTACAGAAGGAGCAAAATACTTATCTTTAAGCATAGTATCAAGTAAAGCTACAAAAGGACCATCTTCACCTACATCTATACCTGCTGTTAAGAACTCATCTACAACAGTACCTGCTGTAGTAGGGTTATTAGCAAATGCCTTTACTAAGTTTAAAAACTTAGGGTCTTTACGCTTATTATCATATAATTTATTTAATTGACCCATGGTAATAGGCATATCTTCTGTATTAATAATAGTCTCTGGTTCACCTACTGGAGCATCAAACATTGATAAAGAATCAGTATCTTCAGTTGATTTTTCTATTATCAAATTAGACATAAGAACCATAGCAGCTACTCTATTAGATACTTTACTATTATCTAATTCTTCTTGAGTAAATAAAGATTTACCAAAGAAAGCATCTAATTTATCTTCTTTACCTAAATGGAAGAATGCTTTAAATATATCCTTAAGACGCTGTAATAAAGTCTTAAGTTTATTAACGATATAGTCACTAGCTTGTTCATTACCTGTAGTCTGTATAGCAGAGTATCTAGACTGTAAAGTCTGAGCAAATAATTCATCTAAAGCTCTACCTAAGTCATTAAAAGAATTTATATAATCACTTAACTTTTGACCTTTAAACTTTGGTCCTTTTTCTATCTCTACTACTCTAGAGTAAATTTTAGATAAATGTGCTAGTAAGTTAGCTAAATCGTTACTACCTTCAGCATTTATAATATCTTGTTCTGATAATTGCTCGCCATTTTTAAGTCTAGCTAATAAGTTCTTTCTACTATTTTCATCTATCTTATTTACACTATCTCTTAAATATAGACTAGCTATACAGTGAGCTGCTTCATGGATATTAACATTTCTACCCATATAAGCATTACAGATAAAGTATTGAGATTTACCATTAACTGTTGTTTCAAAACAAAGAGAACCATTAACTAAAGGCCATACTTTTGTTGGTTCATATATATCATGTAGCTCTTTTATTAACTCTGGGTCAGTAATAAAGGTAACTGGTTTAGATGTCTTCTTAAAGAAGCTCTGTAACCATCTAGATACTTTACGTTCTTGGTTTTGTTCAGTACCCTTTAGATTTTCATATAAAACCCTACTAAAATTATTACCTGATTGTTGTTCTTTACTTAATAAACCAAGCTTCTTATCTAAAGCATCTTTACGCTTATTATAAAGTTCAAATTCTTCTTTAGTAGATGGAAGTTTAGTTGTAGATATAACATTACCTATAGGAGAAGACTTGTCTATATAACCATTCTTAACTAAGAAATTAAACATTGCTTCCTTAGCTGATTCTTTATTATTATTATCTGCTTTAAAAAATTCAGCAGTTAATTGCATATATTTAACTAAATCATCAGCATCATTAATATCATTGATAGGATATATCTTTTGGTCTTCACCTTTTTTACCCATATCTATGTAAGCTTTATGGCTATAACCACCATTAGGCGAGAAAGCATACTGACAGCATGAATAAGGCATATAATGAGAAGCTAAAATATCAGCTACCACTCTAGCTTCCTTGGCTCTCTTATCTAAAGTTTTGCAGAAAGTCTTAAAGATATTTATCTCACCGCCTAAAGTACGTTCATAGTCTACACGCTGAGGGTTAGCTGAAGGACCTCCTTGGTCTAACTCTAAAATATCAGTAATAGTAGCATTAGCTGCATTAGAAGCATTAGACCTATAGGAATTAAGGTCTTCTGCAGTTACATAACCTTTCTCTACAGCATATTGGAAAGCTTTATTAATACTACCTAAAGGTGAGTTTTGTAAAGCAGTATTAGCAGCGATTTTATTAAGACTATCACCTACTTGAGCATGTTCGTCTGGACTTAAATTTAAGCCATCAAACACATCATTATAAGATAAACCTAATGGTTCTAGAATTTGTACTATGAACTTATTCATAGTTTCACCATCACCAAAACCAATAGTAGAAGTAGGAACAGCAGCTACACCCGGAGTAGTATATGTAGATACACCCTTAGAATAGTGTAAGGTATCTACTTCTCCTGTACTCTTATCATAGATGTTTATATCATCGTTTTGGTCATGATCTGTAATACCAGTATTTAAGTCAGTTTTATAGTTAAATACAGCAGTACCACTCTTATTAGTTATAATAGCTTGATATTTACTAATATTCTCTCTAACAATCTTTTTTAATTCTTCTCTACTTAAGTTACTCTTAGCGCTAGCTAAGATTTTAGCGAATAATTTATCTTTATTTTCATCTTTTATTTTATTTTCAGGGTCTACTCTTTCTTTTAATTCCTGTAATAAATGGTTAACAAAAGCTTGATGAAGAATATTAGAAGCTAAAATAATACATTTACTGTTGTAATCTACTTCATCACCTAAAGCTTTAGTAATAGTAGATAATAAATGGTTAGACATTAAGTAATTAATAGCAGATATAGAATGTTTTCTTACACCATTTAAAGTTATTTCTTTATCTGTTAATGGCTTACCTGTATTATCAAATAAAGTTTCATAACCTCTACTATCTAATTCTGGATGATAAGTTAAACCTATAATATTACCTTGTTTATCTTTAATGTAAGTTACTCTATTTAAACAGGTAACAGCTAAGAAAGCATTAACATCTTTCTTAAGGTCTTCTTTTTGATCAGCGTTTAATTTTAAGCTATCTATAAATTTATCAAATGCTTTAGGACCCCAATAGCTAGTAGAGAATATTCCTTCTCTTCGTTGCTCTTTTTCTAAACCTTTTTGTATACCATGAGCTACTATTAAACGCCAATTATAAACTTTACCATCAGAACCTTTATAACCATTAAGTTTCTGTAGTAACTTAAGTTCTACTTCATCCATAAACTCATTAGAAATAGAAGTAGGTCCTGCTTGATAATTAGCTTTAGTAGCAGGCTTTTTAGTAAACATTCTAGAGAATAATATAGAACCATCAGGATTCTGTACATTACCTACATCAGTATATACAAGTAGAGTATCCATAGAATCATGTAGTACATTAGTAGCTTTTAGTTTCTGACTATTAAGATCTCTTGTACCTTCTTCTACTTTAACTGTTACTGTAGAATCTGTATATGAAACACTGCCATCTTTTAAAACTTCTCTTGTACCAAAGATTTTTTCCTGTGCATTAGCATATTCAGTAGTAAATTGAGTAGCAATATTAGTATAAGTATCTTGTACTTTGTTATCTTTTAATACTGAACCAAAGGTCTTATCAGCCTCTTTAATAGCATCTGCATAGAATGGCTTAGATACTTGTCCCACAAAGAAACCTACTCTAGCTAAGTTAGCTAGCTCAGCTTTAACATCTTTACCTGAGGCAGCAGCTTTTAAAATATGAGATAAAGAACCAAGCATTAACTTAGAGAAGAAAATACCATTAGTAATACCATCAGCCTCACCATATAGAGATGATTTAATTGGTTTATTTTTAACATCCAAAGCTCTTAAGTAATCTGTATAAGCATGGATACCTAAAGTAGTTTGAGCATCCTCACCATATACTTCAGCAAAACGTTCATTTACTTGTGTAAATAAATCATTAAAACGTTCTTGTTCTTTTTTAATTAATTGTTCTCCATTAGCAATTTTATTAGCTAATTTAGCATATTCTTTAAAGATAGAAGTATCTTTACTATTAAAAGTTTGTCTTATATTTAATAAGAAATTATCTACCTGTTTATCAGACATATGTTGGACTTTTTGTCCTAAACCCTGAGCTATCATACGTAACCACAGTCTTTTCTTAAGGATACCTTCTTCAGATTTATCACTTAGATTTACCTCGTATTCAATAGGTGAAATAGTCTCACGTATTTCTTTATTATTTCTAGGTGACATATAATCACTAGAGTTCATACGTGATACGGCAGTCATTTCATGGTTATAATATAAGCCTTCACCATCTTTCATTTGTTTCATGGTATTTCTTATATACTGTAAACCATTTAATAACTGACCTTCTCTACCTTTACGAGAAACCTCAGCTAACTCATTAACAAATTGAGTGCTAGGTATATTTCTAGCTTTCTGGAAAGCTTCATCAGAGATGTAGTTAAGTATCTTACCAAAGGTAGTAATTATATGCTTCTGTAGTCTATCTGCTTTAATAGCAGCTCTCTGTAAGGTACTTAGTGGCTGTTCTGGGTGATGGTTCAGATGGCTCATAACAGGCGCATCTGTTAAGTACTCTTTAGCCTCTTCATCAGTAAGTACCACAGATGTAAAAGTATTAGCCTGTTTATTCTTTAGTAACTGTTTATCTACACTATTAGTTATAGCATAAGAATCATAACCTTTAGGTAGAACCAAGACAGTCATAGAAGATCTAATAAGTGTATCATTATCATCTACTTCACCTGTAGTATATTCAACTTTATTAAAATCTTTTTGAGTATCTATTACTTGTTTAGTACCATTATCATAAATTACTACTCTATTTAAGTATGGATTAGCATCTGATTCACTTACTGCATTCTTATCTTTAGTATCAGTAGCTGCTTGCCAAGCAGTTAAGATAGAAGAAGTTAAAGCATTAACTTCATTTCTATCTGGAATATGAGAATTATCAATTCTAGGAACCAAGGAATTAAGGGTACTACTTAGAGTATTACCTAAGCCTTGCTTAGTTATATATCTATTATCCTTATTGGTTCCTACTTGATTAGCTGTTTTTAACTGTTCAGCTGTTAGATGTAAGAGAGCACCTTCAGGTAATAATTCTTTTATAGAGCTAGTACTTCTAGTAGAAGCAGCACCAAAGCTATAAACAATAGCAGTACGTATATTCTCTTCTATAGAATTACCCTTTGTATCAGTAGCCCAAATTAACCTACCTTTATCATTAAATCTAAAGAAATACATTAAGCTTCTAGACATAAACTCTGCAGGGTTTTTATCAAACATATCCTGTGCGGTTTCTAATAATTTATCAGTTATTCTTACAGCTTGATTATATACACCTTGAGCTACTGGGTCTTTTAATAAAGGTTGATTATGTTCATCATGAGCATCAGTTATGGTTACTTCTGGTTGAGGTAAGAAAGTACATTTAGCATCTAAATATGTATTACGTTCTTTTGCTGAGTATTCATCTTTAGCAAACTTTATATCATTATTAGCTACATCCGTTGCTGTTATATTTTCTTTTATTATTTTATTTTGAGACTGTTTAACAGCATTTATTAATTCTTCTTTAGTAGCATCAGCACTTATTTGACCAGAAGTCTCTTCATCTACTAAATTAATATCTATACCCGTAGCTAATGTTGGATTAATATATACATTCTCTTCATCTACTTTTTCATCTTCACCTTTACCATTACCTTTACCATTATCATTAATAATTAAATTACTAAAAGTATTTATAACAGCTTTATCTTCAGCAATTAAATCTGTAAAACCTTTTTCTTTATACTCTTGAGTAAAGGCATCTATAATATCTTTTAAATCATTAGCATCTTTAACATAATTTTTGTTATTGCCTTTCTTTAATAAATACTTACCTAAAAGTCTAATACACTGTCTCTTAGTCTCAGCAGAGAGTTTAGTATTATCTCCTAAAGCTACAATATTCTTTGCTAACTTCTTAACTGCAGAACTTAAATCCTTTGTTGGATAATCTTTATTAATATCAATAGAAGATATAACATTATTTATTTCAGCTAATGGGTCTTTAGATGGTTTACCTTTACCGCCTTTATTACCTCCCTTACTACTTTTACCTTGGTCACCACCTTTACCATCACCTGTATTAATAAATACACCATCCCAATAGCCACTTACATTAGAACCAAGAGACTTACTAAATAAATATACTAAATTCTTAGCATTGTATGATTCTGCTCTTGGGTTCTCTACATTAGTATCTAATAGTAAATCTACATCAGCTACACTAGCAGGTAATTCATTACCATCGGCAGCTACAAATAAATGACCTATCTTTAGATTAGTAGGAGTATTTCTCTTAAAAGCATTTAAAGCAGCCATTAAACCACCCATAGCCATATAGACATTATTTTTCTTCTCTACTCCATGAGAAGCTGCGATGGCTTCATGTACTCTAAATAATTGCTGTAATACATTAAAGGCTAACTTACCTCTCTTTTTAGCTAAAGGACCTCCTTTAAACTCTGTAGGAGTTCTTACTTTATATTCTTTACCTTGAATCTTAAGAGTAATAGGTAATGATTTATCTACTTTAGTGTAAGTATAATTATTGCCTTTAGTACTTGTAGCTAGACCTGCAGTTGGTTTATTAAATGCTTCTACAATACCATCAGCAAAAGAATTTAAAGAGTGGTATGGATTACCTTTAGAATTATTAGGTTTAGGAGTAGGCTTTTTAGGTTTAGAGTACTTATTATTATTAATCATATTACCCATATTAGTTAATGTATCTGAAGCATCAGACATTAAATTATTTTCATAAGCCATCTGGTCTATAAGTTTTCCAGAATGCTTATTTATAGTATATCTAGCACCATTTACATTCTCTAATGTTTGTGATTCTTGGGTCTCTAAATAAGTATCATAAGCTTTAGATATTTCATCAAATTTAGTCTGCTGAGTCTTTTTAAAATGATTAAAATCTTTAATTAAAGCAGAATACTTAGCTTGTTTAGTATTATTATCATCAGCACTAGATAGGATATTTAAAGCTTGTTTATAGAACTCAAGCATACCCTTATAATGTCTAGTTTCACCTTGAGCATTAACATACTCATAACCACTAATAAACTTCTCATTTAATAATGCAGAAGAACTCTTACCTGTAGAGGAATATTCACTAGCTTCAGTAGAAGCACCTTCTTGTGCTTCATCTACATATCCCTGTATTTTCTTAGATTGAGCATCATATAATTTTTGATACTGTTTAACTAAATCTAATGTAGCAACAGCATTTTGTACTTGTTCTTCTGATACAGAAGCATCAAATGAAGATTCACCTGTAATACCTTTTACTACCTTCTCTAAGGCAGATATAGACCTAGAAACATCTTCACCTTTCTTGGCTCTATCTGTAGCATCAGCTATAGCAACATCTTGAACAGTAGTCCATAAATTCTGAGCCAATGGCTTAGTATTATCATCTAGCTTATCTACCATCTTAAGTACAGCTTCTCTGTACTTAGGTGAAGACTGTACTACTTCTTGAGTATTAACAGCTAATCTATGGATTAAATCCTGTTTTTCTTCTGGAGTAAATTTATCATTATTTTGGATTCTATTTACTAATTCAGATTGAGCAGTATGTAAAGCTGTAACTTTAGCAGCCATATGACCAATATCATCATCTGTAATAGTATCTTTAGTTTCTAAGTCTTTAGCCTGTCTTCTAAAAGACTCTTCTACTACCTTCATAGAAGTACGTAGATTATTACTCTTAGTTAGTTTATCCTTTTCATCATCTGTTAAATCAGTGTTATCTACTACATTCTTAAAGGCATCCTGTGTACCTTCTTGTTCTGAAGGTCTTAAAACATTTTTAACAGTATCCTTTAAGTTATTCCAAGCTTTATTTTCTTTATCTACTTCTACCGTATTTTGTTCATTAGTTACAGGAGCCATAATAGTATCAGTATTCTTTTGCTGAGTATGGTTCTTAACAGCATTCTTAACAGAATTAAATAAAGATTTACCACCTTTATAAGCCATAACACCTGCACCTACAGAAGCAGCACCTGTTAATGTAGTAGCTGCTTTAGCAGCATGTAAACCAGTACCTACAGCCTTAGTACCAGCCATACCAGCAGGAATACCAATAGCATTCTCAGCAATAGCTTCACCTAAACCTTCTGTTAAGTCTTTATTATTATTTATACGTTTTTCAGATATATTGCCACCAACAGTCTCACCAATACCTTGTGCTACTTCTTCAGAAGTTTCTTTAGCTGTATCACCTAAAGCAGTCATAGGATTAAGTCTATTTAATAAACCTTTCTTGAGACCTTTACCCTCTATCTTAGAAGTACCCATAATCTTAGATACAGCAGCTTCCCAAGCACCTACACCTAAACGAGTAGTACGCTCTATAGAACTACGTATATCAGCTATAGCTTTAGCACTAGCATCTTCAGGAGATAAACCTTTATTTAAATATTCTTGTTTTTTAGCTTTATACTCTTCAGAGTTTTGTAGGTCAGCTTCACTTAGATTTTCTAAGTGCATATCTTTAACAGCATCAGCACCTGCATCAGCACCATAAGCAAAGTTAATACCTATACCACCTACTTCTTCACCTACTTTATTAGCTTTAGCTTCTACTTGCTTATTAAGTCTTGCTTCTATTTCAGATCTATTTTGTTTAAATTTATCAAAATCAGATTCTGTTTTAGTAAGCTTACCTTCTGTTTCATTTGCTTTAGTTACTGCTTCTGCATATTGTTTTTGAGCTGTATTATATTTAGCCTCTTGTACAGGTTTTTGGCTAGCTGTGGTAGTAATATTATAATTTGTATCAGCCAATCTTTTATTGTTAGTATCTTTATAATTAACTAACCTATCAAATCTATTATTAAGTGCTTTAGCTTCTGTATCTAAAACCTCTCTAGAAGGAGTAGCTAAAGCTTCATTAGTTATTTGAGCTTCATTACCTACTTGGTTCTCCATATAGCTTTGTCTAGCTTTATTCAAATCTTGTGCTTGCATAACAGCTTGTTGCTGTTCTGTTAAAGCTGCTTGGTCAGCAAGGATACCTTCTTTTTTAGCATTTAACTTAGCTATATCTGCATCTATCTTTTGTATAGTAGCAGTAGCTTCATCCATACTGATTTTACCTGCTTGAGCAGCAGCTTGAGCTTCAGCTTTAACTTGTGATAATTCAGCTATAGTTTTTTCATAAGTAGCTGCTTTACCTGCAATAGTTTTAGCTGCTCTAGCAGCCATAATACCTTTAGCACCTAAAGAAGCAGCTTTACCTAGTAAACCACCACCTACAAAGGAACCAACTAAGGAACCAGTAGATTCAGCTGCCATCATACCTAAATCTTGACTATTAACATAATTAACAGCATCTCTACCAATCTTAGCTAATGAAGCTTCAGTTTGAGATTTACCATTAGCTAAATCTTTTTGATATTGAGCTTGGCTTCTAGCTTGTAACCAAGCTCCTGTATTGGCTTTTAATTCTTGTCTATGCTGACTATCTGAAGAGGTTAAACTTCTTAATCCTCTAGCAACATTACCTAATGTAACATCAGCTATACGTTCACCTGTTTGACCTCCTAAAGCACCTAATGAGCCAACAGCATCAACGGCCGCTGCTGTACCATTAAGAACATAATCTTGTAGATGATTATTCATACCAATATAACGCTGCATATCCTGTGATTGTTGCACAGCATTAACAGCTTGTTGGTTAGTCATATTCATATTAGCTAGTTGTGCTCTAGTTAAATCATCAATTAAAGGTCCTTGAGTAGGAGTACCCCCATTAGTAGGGGTAGAAGCAGGAGCAGAACTGTTATTAGCAAGGGAATTTACTAAATTATCAAAAGAAGCCATAGTATCCTCATAATAAAAAATGGTAGTACATGTTTATTGCATATACTACCATTGTTTTATTAAGAGTAAAATTAATTACCAGTATTAACTGGATTATTCTCATCCGAATAAGTCATTTGCATCTGTTGTTGTAGCTTTTTAGCACTTTCAGGACGACCTTTATTAACAGCATCTAACATTTGTATACCTAAAGCATTACGACTTAATTGAGCATTAATACCAGCTAATTTAGTAAGAATACCCGGAGATTGTTCTTCTACTTTATTAACAGTATGCACCGCATCTATTAAATCAGAATCTTTCCAATCAGGGGTTAAAGTTTTACTACTAAACTTACCTGAATCTATTAATATTTGCATAACTAATCGAGCACCAGTATCTGTTGCTCCATATTCTTTAGCTTTATTAAAACCAGCAGTATATTTTTGTCTAAATTTAGGTATATCATCAAAGTTTAACTGTTTAGCTAATTCTTCTTCTGGCTTACCATAATCTTTAAGTGTGCTATCTAAAGAAGTACCAAGAGCATTAAAATCACTTTTAGCTTTACCTAATTTAAGTAAGATACTGTTATAATTTTTTAATATCTTATCTTTTTGTCCATTTAAAATTAAACTACTTTGGTTTAAAGCAGTTTTACCTGAAGTTATATCAAATTTAGTTAATTTAGTTGGGTCAGTATTAAAAGCTAATACTTGTCCAGCAATTAAACCCCTTTTTATTAAAGAAGCATCTTGCTTTTTTGTTTGATAAGCATCATTAGCAGCATTAATATTAACCATAAATTTATTTACACTATTTTGAGCATCTTGTGTTTTAGCTGTACTTTCAATACCTGAACCAGTATCTGTAAATCTAATATTATTTAGAGCACCTACATCGGTAGGTGTATATATATAAGGTAGTTGAGCATTAAATTTCTGATTCATAATACGTGCAAGAGGACCATAAGCAAGGAGACCTGCTGAACCAGCTGGAGATACTAATATGCCTCCTTTAAGTGCTGCTTGAAACTCTGGAGGATTAGTAGCAGCTTTAGTTGTATTAGTTTTTATAATTTCATCTTTAAAATTATTAAAGTCTTTAGCAGTAGCCTTAGGATTCTTAGCTAAATTAGCTAGTTTTGCTTCTTGTTCTTCAGTAAGAGTCATATCAGATGCTTTAACTGCTAATCTAATAGTTTGTGCTCTAGAAGCACTAAGATCTGCTCCTCCTTTTTCCATACCAAAAGCCATAGAGGTATTTTTATTACCATCATCTGTATATTGAACACTATTATCTAAGTCTTGTATTGCAGAATTAGTAGATGCTTCAGCTGTAGGTTGTAAATTAACACCTCTATCATAGATACTACCTTGTTTAATATAAGATAAATAATCAGGAGCATATTTAGCAACAAAAAAGGCAGGATTATTAATACCCCTAGATTGTGCTATTTTATTTAAAGTATCACGATAAATAGCACCATAAGTAGAAGACTTAGGGTCTTCACCTTTAAGAGCCATAGCTGCATTAGTATCTGCTATTAAATTGGTTCCTTTTAATTGTTCTTCTTCTAATTGAGCTTTTCTAGCCCTTTCAGCCATAGCCTGACGAGTATTAGCCATATCAAGAGCACCTTTTGCAAGGTCTTGCTTTTTATTAGCGTCTGATAGATTCTGTTGAACTAAGTCCTCAAATTTAAGGTATTTTTGAGCTACAGGGTCTAATTTAGTACCACGAGCCATAGCTTCATTAAATGCTTTTGTATCACGTAATCTAAAAGCTTCAGCAGCTTGCATATTAATAGCAGAAGCATCATTTTCACCTTGCCAATCTAATGCTGTTCTATGCTCAATACCTTGCTGTATCTGTGAATCAATATCATTACGAGCATTCTGCATAATATCACTAAGAGTGCTAGCAGAAGTAAATGCACTAGCATTCTGTAAAGCAGATGCTCTAGCTTGGTCAGGTGTCATTCCTTGAGCTAAAGCTGCATTATAAGCTTTAATAGCTTCATTATTAGCACTGCTTTCCATATTACTTCTAATAGTATTAATAGCATTATTAAAAGCATTACCAGCAAAAGTAGAAGCTCTAAGGGCAGCATCTGCATACCCAGAACCATCATTACCTGATGGATTAACTGGATTCCATGTACCTAATAAGTTAGCCATTATAAAGACCTCTCATTAATAATATTATCATAAGCGTGTCTATTACCTGTATTCTGTGTAGCAGCAGACTCATATACCTGAGCCAAATTATTATTATAGGTCTTTCTGCCTGCCTGATAATTACGCTCATTATTCATAACATTATAAGCAAATTGTTGCTTCATCTGATTTAAGTATTGCTTAGCTAACTTATTCTGACTCCAAGCACTATATAATCCACTAATACCTTGAGCTACATTAGCTAATCCTTGTATAGTTCCCATATTTAAACCAGAACCATCAGTACCATTATTAACTTGATTATTCCAGTTACCAGCTATAGGAGTAGCATTAGGTTTACCAAAACCATTATTAATAGCTTCATTATATGAGGTACCTCCTGTAAAAGGTCCGGATATATAATTATTTATATCTGTGGGTGCAGGAGTACTACCAAATAAACTATTACCTATCCAATTATTTAAACTGGATATACCACTAACTAAAGAATTATCTGTTAAACTGTTATAAAACATAAAACACCTATGAATTAAATTATTGCTTGGTCTACTTCTAAGTATCTATCTACATCTATTAGTTCAGTAGTTAAAGCGTCTATAGAGTAGTCCGTATAAGAGATTAAAGCATTATTCCAAGTAGGACCAGAAAGAACACCATCATAGATAGGACTGGTTTGTCTAGTGGTAATAGCATTTACATAATTAGATACATTGAAGTTAGAAGTTTGATTGTATAACTCTGCCATCCTTGAAGATAACAGTTTGTTTTTTTGATTATACTGTTCTTGGTTCTGTTGGTCTAATGAATTAAATTTATTGTATTCATCAGTAAGACTTTTATTCTTAGTATTAAAGTAATCTGCTGTGCCTTTTAATGTAGTAGAAGCTATAGATGCTGCACCTTTAAATGATGATGCATAATCAGATAGACCACTTAGAGTTCCACCTGCATCATAGTAGCAAACTACTAAAGTAATAACTATTTGGAACATGGTTCCTATAAAACTATTACCGAATATAGCTTTAGCTAAAACTTTAGCTAAAAAAGCTACTACAAAAGCTACTAATATCTTACATAAAGCCATTAATACTATATAAGTAGTAGTACCTACTGCTGCACCTACAGCAGCACATATAGCTGCTCCTACTTTAGATGCTGGAGCTGTACCTGAACCCCAAGTTACTATGGATACAATGATAACTATAATAATAACTATAATAGTAACTACAATAGCTAACCATTTCTTATAACCTTTGTAATGGGGTTGTTCAAAATGATAAGATTCAGCAATTAAATAAGTACCTTTAGTTACTAAGTCATTTAACTCTGACATAGGAAAGTTTTCCATCATAGTTAAATCAAATGGAATAATAAATCCTGAATCATCATCAGCAATGCTAGGTTTAAAAGTAACAGATTGATTATTAACTGTTTGAAAGTCTATAACTACATTCTGATATACATTTTGATAACCTAAATAAACAGAACCAGCATTATCATATACAAACTGATTACCAGCAGCCATACCAATCATAAATTTTGGGTCATATTTATAAGTATAGCCTATTACCTCAGGTAGACGACCATAGCTATCAATAGTAGTTCTATTATCTTTATATATAGGCTCACCTTTACTCATACAGTAGTCAAAACTAGCTGCTGTATTAATTAAAGTAGCATCTATAGTAGCAAATAAATTACCTATACCATAATGACCCACTGGATTATAAAGAGTTAAATTATAAACACATATTTCTTGATAAGTTTCATTAGTATCTTGATATCTAAATGCTACTCCGGGACTTGTTAAATAATATGTATGGGTAATTGTTTTAGTATCTTCTACAGTAGCATTAGGGTCACCACCACTACCTGAAGGTTTAGTTACTGTAGTAATAGTATCCTTTTTAACATAAGGTTCAGATGTAACTGCACAAGGTTCTACAAAGTATTGTCCTTTCTTGGCTCCTGCTTGGGCTACACCTTTTACAGACCTAGATACAATACCTGTCCAGCATATACCTCTAGCTACGGTACCACTATATGAATACCATGAAATATAACCATTCAAATCCATTAAATGATTGGATATTACAGTCTGTTGTCTAGGACCATAATTAGTAACTAAAGTAGCTTGTTTTGTATACCATTCATCTTTAATATTCTCAGCAGATAAACCTCTTTGTACTAAGTAATGTTGATATATTTGTTTAAATAATATAAATAAATATTTCTTACCTGATTGGGTTTTATTATTAAGATTAACTCCCCACATCATATAAGCATTAGCTAGTTCTTGTTGATTAGGTGTTTCTTCTATGTTTTTATAAATCATAGAATAAACATCAGTAGAAAAGATATGCTTTAAATAATTAACGCATTGTTTATACTTATTAGAGTTTTTATCTATATAAAGAGAGCTTTCTTTAATAGGAGACCATGGAATAGGAACCATATGGAATGTTAATTGGGATATTGCCCATATCTGTATTATCTTTTCTAAAGCTAAATCAGAACCATCAACTACATAAGATACATTACGCCATATAATATTAGAATCATCTACTGATTCACCATAATTAATATTTAATACAGTATTAGATGCTGGTGTATCAGCTTGTACTGTTACTACTCCTTTAGGGGTAGTAACAGTAGTACCTCTGTTATATACATATCTAAACATACCAAGAGGTAAAGCATCTGTATCTTCTACTATATTACCATCTTCATCTTCTTTAGTAGGATAGGTAGTCAAACTATATAGAGTAGCTTTATCATAATAATAAAACTCCTCTATATATTTTGGTTCATCCTCATAAATATCATAATTATTGTATTTAAACTTAGGATTATCTATTAAATAAGTAAACTTACCCTTAGTTAAAGATGTCATCTTAGTTCTTAGGGTAAGTTTCTCACCATTACTGAAAGTAACTTCAATTACCCCGGTAGTTTCATCAAAATGTTGAGTGTAAGTATTATTAGAATACAAGTCATGATAAGCACCAAATAAATAACCATCTAAAGCTACTTGTAAAGAATTAGTAGTTACTTGCCATGAATGTATAGAACAGTTACTGTTACTTGTAACATCAGTAAGATAGTTCTGTATAGCAGTACCTATATCTCTCTTGGTTCCAGCGTAAGCGTTGCCAGTATCTGCTCTAAACCCAATAGCATCAGCATAACCTGAGGTTATAGCCCATCTAACACCATTCTTTAATTTAAAAGCTAAAGAACTAAATAAATTAGGAATAAAATAATTAGCATATATAGGCTCATCAGATGTTAATGCCCAATTAGTAGCAGCAGAACCTGCCCATGAAGTATATCTATGGTCAGACATTTCAATACTGCTAGCTGCTGTTGAGAATGCAAATACATCATAATGAGCCATATAAACCTCTTATTTAGGAGTAGAACCATTCAGATTATTAGTATGATTACCTGTAGTAGGCAAACCAGCATTTGCATATACTTGGTCTACTACATTATTAAGTGAAGCATTCTGCATAGAAGGAGGGGCTTCTACAGCATCATTCATGCCTTTAGAAGTAATCCATGCATTAGCAGCTAGGTTAGCTGCATCTATACCTGCCTTCTGCTTAAAGGCAATAATCTGTTGAGATGCTACATCTTTCTGTTTACCTATTTGACCTTTAACAATAGCTCCATCAGTTCTAGTATCTAATGTCTGTGCTCTAGCAGATTCTACCTGTTCTCTTACAAGTTTAATCTGCTCATTAATCATTTGAATCTGAGCACCTATAGAACCAGCAACAGTAGCATTATCTGTTCTGGTTCCAGAAGTTTGAGCCTTCTGTACATTAACTTCTTCACATAATTTATTATATTGAGCAATTAAAGTAATATAAGTCTCATGCAAATTAGATAATTTAAGCTTCTCACCTGCATATTGTGTTTGTGCAGTATAAGCTTGAATCTGAGCTGTTATTAAAGCTATTTTAGATTTAATAATACCAATAGCAGCATCAATAGCAGCTAATTGAGCAGTAGTAGTAGAAATATATACTTGGTCTTTTTTAAGTACAAAATCTACAGCTTGCTGTAGAGCCATCTGCATAGCTGCTATATAAGCATTACTATAATCAGCACCTACTATACGTCCTTGACTAAATTCTTTCTCTAAATGTCTAGAAATAGCTGTCATAAAAGTATCAAAAGCACCTGCACCGTCAGGGTCTTTAGTAGTTACTTCTTCAAGAGTAGCAGATACTTTATAGTTAATAATCTTATCTAATAACCCATCAGGAAGTTTAAAATCATCAGGATTAATTTGTAGATTATCTAAATTAAAGTTATCTGATTTAGTGAGGTTATAATAGAGTTTTTCTGATAATTGGTCTGATGACTTATTATCTGTAGTATTAGTATCAGTGAACCAATCTGTAAAGGTAGGTTTCTGCATAAGAGCCTCTTATTAAAAACCCCCTATAAGGGGGTAGTTATTAATCAATTCTATTACCCGCTGCTTGTTCTTTAGCAAGCTCATCTAACTGTGACTGTGTTAGTGGGGGTAAAATTTCAATATTAAACTCTGGTAGCTCTTGTGCTCTATCTACATTTGATAAATCATCTTTATCATTAGAAATACCACCAATATTTACATACTTCTTACTCTTTAAGAAGTTATAAATACACATAGGAATATGCCATGATTCAGCAGCTTTACCTCTGAATGGAACATACTTAGTTACTTTACCAATAACAGAGTTAGCTACAGTATAATAATCACCCATTAAATCTCTCTTATTAGGGTCATTATTAGCAATTCTACAACGTACTAGCTTTAGAGCTTCCTCTCTACCATGCTTACGAATACGAGCCTGCTGTAATACAGGATCATCTGTAGGAATGTCATTATTTACTGTAGGTACTTCTTCATGAGATTCCTGTACTGGTTCTGCAGATGCTTCAGCAATTTTCTTCTGTAAAGCTTCTGCACCAATATTAGGTGAATATTTAATACCTAATTCTTTAGCTTGGTTCTTTAATTCATCTAGAGTTAATTCTTCCATTTATAGTCTCCATAAATAAATAAACCCGTGGATTTCACGGGTTTAATATTATCACATTAAATTAGTCTGCTGCTACAGTCTTAATAACTGCAATACGCTCAGGTCTCTTAATTAAAGTACCATACCAGAACTTCATAGATGAGAAGCCAGTCTCACCATAAGGGTCATTACGGTCAGCTGTCTCACGACCTGGCATCTTAGTTGTAACATCAAACTTAACAGTCTTACCATCAGTCTGGAAACCAATAGTAGAGAATGAGTCTGAACCTACTACTAAGACTGGATAAATATCATACTTACCACCAGTCTCACGATAGCCCGGATTAGTAGTTACAGAAGCACCTGCACCTGCCCAATGCTGCATCTCAGGTACCTGTACAAATCTGAAGTGGTCAATAGAACCAATTTCACCATTTAATACAGTAGTACCTGCTGCATACTTCTGTACCTCTACAAAGGCAGGATTACCAAATAAATCCTTCATAGCCTTTAAGGTAGGTACCAATTCTGAACCAACATAAGCAATACGAGCTGCTGGAATAGTCTTAGTATCTGTTAGACGAGTACCTGTAATAATCTTAGTATCACGAGGACAACGATTATCAGTTAAAATCTGGTCTAACTGCATTAATGACTTATAGTCTACTAATGTAGGTGTAGCACCTTCACCTGTTACTGCTGAATCCTCTGATACAGCACCTTTACCCGGATATAGAACAACACCTGCTGCGTTTAACAGGTCCTTCTGTAACATATCCTCTGTAAGCTCTGAAGCACCATTCATTAACTCTCTAGCTAAGTGTGACTGTAACTCAGCATCAGAATCAAAGTTTAAAGCATCACGAGAGAACTCATAGAACCAACCAAACTTAGCAATAGAGCCTTCACGAGCTAAACGGGTGAAACCTACACGGTTTACTCTACCACCATTCTCACCTAATACAGGTAGCTTAGATGTAATAGTACCAATATCCTTAGATGAACCATACAAGTTACCATTATCATAGTGAGCACCCTTAGCATCTAAGCCTTGATCATTCTTGTTTCGGTCATCCAATAGAGGTACATACTGATAAACCTTAATACGCTTACCAAAATGCTTAGGCATATCAATAGTAGATGCCAACTGCATAAATACCTGCTGTCTACGAGCATCAATAATAGCCTTTTTTAACCAGAAGAAGGTATTCATTTGCTTAGTAGATTCAGTACCACCGTTGTAGTCAATAGATGCTGCTGTAGTATCTGGGTTTTTATACTGTAAACCTGAAAAATCGCTTACTGCCATAATTTAATTCCTTTAATAAGTACCGCCAAACTTCTTTTCAAATTCTTCATCACTCATGGAGAGCCAATTTGGGGTAGTATCTGTTGATTTTGTATTTGCTCTTGTAGGAGCAGCTGCCTTAGCTCTTGCATTATTATTAAATGAAGACTTAGGCATACGAGGTTGAGTAGCTAATGGTTGATTAGACTGAATATTAGAAGGTGCTTGGTTCCTAGCTAGTTGTTGTCCTACTAAATTATAAGCTTCTAAGAATGAAAGGCTTGGATTTAAAGTACCCAATGCCTTTTGGCGGTCAATCTCAGCAGTAATACTATCGTAGATTCCAGCTCGTTTTTGTTGTAACAAGTCATTCATCAATTCTGGATGGTCAACAAGTAAGTCTTTAGATTTTTCATCATAACTATTGAAAGTATCTCTTAACTTAATACCATCATCTGATTCACCTAGTCCTAAGTAAGCTTCTCTAAAGGCTACTTCTTTATCTGAAACTACATTAGAACCTTCCTTGTAGTTAGGCTCTGAATATGTATCAATATCTAAAGGGTCAATATTATGGTCCTTTAAGAATTTCTTTACAGCTTCAGGATTACCTTTATTAATATCAATTAAAAAAGATAATTTATTAACATCAAGTAAATCATTATCTTTCAGCATGTAATTTAACTTACGGTAAGGTGCAAGTTCTTGCATCTTCTTAGTATAGTTAGCACCTTGCTGAATAAGTTTAATAACTTCGTCTTGGTTCTTCAGTTGTATGGTATGACCATTGGCTTTAATAGGAGCCATAATCGAATCATAGAAGCCTTTATAATCAATCTCTTGATTTTCAGGCTCTGAATTATTTTCAACTGTATCAGCTTTTTCATCAGTGTCAACATTTTTTGTTGATTCTGTTTGTTCTTCAGTAGAAGGTGTAGCATTATCAGTTGATTCATTATTTGATGCCTCTTTAGTATCAGGTGCCTCAGAAGCTTCTTTAGCTTCTTGCTCTACTTGAGCCTCAGACATTGCCATAATTTCTTCATCAGAAGCATTATAAATATCAGCCATTAGTTATCTTCCTCATTAATTGAATTAAGCTCTTTGAGCTGTTCTGTTGCTGTATCAGCGTCTATCTTGATAGTTTCAAGAAACCTTTGTAAAACACTAGTTGCTCTAGCATTAAATATTAAAGCATCTCTATAATCTTTAGGTATATTTGTCTGTGCGCTTAAATTTAAACAACGTACAGGATAAGCATTACAGAAACATTCTTTAATAATTAATTTAAAATCTTCATTAGTCTCTAAACGTTCTAAGGCTACCCTTAGTTGGATAGCCTTGTCACATTTATTCCTTAACTCTTCATAATCTTTTATCATGCCATTGGGTCCATTAATTTCTCATTAGTCTCAAAGGGTTTAATAGGTCTTGTAGCTTGATTACCATATTGTAATAAGTTATCACTATATCCCTTATTAGCTAGTTTATCAGAAATTGCATTATAACCAATACCTGCATCAATATTACCCTGTATTTCATCAGGCTTACGATTCTTAACCAAAGCTTTAGTAATTTCAAGATTCTGATTAGCTCTAGCCTGTGCAGCTTGTTTAGCAAGTTCAAATGCCTGAGTAGAACCAGAAGCAAGTTGTTGAGTTTCAACATTAACTTTATTAGTGTCAGCAATAAGTTTATTGGCTCTTTGATTAATAAAATTAACTTTAGCTTTTTCTTCCTCTACCTCAAGCTGTCTCTTAGCTTCTTCTATAGGATCTGGTTTAGGCTGATAATTACGTAATTCTTCAGCTAAAGTAGGCATACGCTTTAAGTCTGCTATTTCAGCTAATATCTTCATAGTAATCATTGGGTCCATGTTAGGACCTAGAGTCTGTAGCATAAAACCTAAATCTTGTGCTTTAGCTTGGTCTACTTCAGCAGTATTAATATCTACTTTAAGGTCAAAATTACCTTTAATATCTTCACGTTTAATAGCTATAAATTGCTTATTTGTTACACGTATTACTTCTTTTTCAGATAAGAATACAGCATTCATAGCTATAATCTTATTACCTATTTCAGCAACGCCATAAGCTAATCTTCTAAGTATAGCTGTTTCACGTTTAGTAGCAGCATCAATAGCTCCTTGAATACCAGCAGCTACTTGTCCATATGCATCACCTGACATACCACCTGAGAATGATTTAACACCTGTTAAAGCTTCAGCATCAGCATTAAGCATCTGTATATAAGCTAATACAGATTGTGGTAGCTCATTAAAGGTATGCTCTATATAACCTGATTGAGGAGGTAAATTAGGATTAAATTCATAATCCTCACCATTCTCAAATCTACGTTTGTTTAGAGGGTCTAACATACCTTTAGCAAAACCTTGCTGAGCATTAGCAGACCTACCAAGTATATCCACCATACCACGAGTAATAGCACCCATAATCTGTTGATTTTCTTCTAATAGCTCACTATCAGGCTCACCATAGACTGAATTTCTAACAGGTAAGTACTGTACTATTACAAATGGTAGTTTACCATCAGGGAATGGGTTTTCTTCCATTCTTATCATTACAGGACCTATCCAAGTAGCAACAATAGGAACCAAGGTACCATTCTTATGTATATCATAGAAGCCCCAATATTCATAAGCTACTACCTTTTTACGTATTAAATCTTCATTAAAATTTTCTTCACTATTAGTAAAATGGTCACCATCTGAATTAGGATTATTACCTGACCAATTAACTTTATCTAAATTAGAATAAATACCTGCTTTCTTACACTCTGCTTGATTAGTCTCAAAAGACTTAATAATAAATAAAGCTTTGTCTATATCACCATTACATGTTGGATCAACATAGACATTCATAGTATTTAATATCTCTAAGGTAGGTTTATTATCTAATACTTTATCTACTAATATTTCTTGAGAACCAACTTCTTCAGCTATTACTGGTTCACCACCATTCTGCTGACTATATTCTATAGATGCTTTAACAACATCATCCAATTTTTCTTCATATTCTCTAGGATTAGTTTGTTTTAATTGCATAGCATTATTAAGCATCTGCATAGTTGGTTCATCATTTACAGGATAGTAACTATATACAGGTACTACCTGTTTTTCTTTAGTAGTAACTCTATCCCAACCTACTTGTATAATACAGGTACCCTCATCTACTACAGTTCTTACATATTCATCAATAAATTTTACTTTATTAAGTTTAGTATCAAATTGATAATTAAGTAATAGTTCATTCTGCTTAGCAGCCTCTAAATCCTCAAAAGTACGAGGGTTTACTTGGAATATCTTATCAGAATTAAGAAATGGCTCGGATAAAGCAGGATAACGCCATTCTGCCTGCCTTCTAACAAGTTTGGGTTGAACACTGGAACGACCTTTAACTTTAGGCGGTTTACTTTTACCAGTGACATTTCTTACATCATTCCATTTAATAATTTTAGCTGTTTGTACTGAATGAGCCTGCTTAGAGGCTTCTAAATCTCTTTTTAGAACTTCTACAGTAGGCTCATTTTCCCAATCAGTTATTTTCTTAGGTTGCATTAAATCATTATCAGTCATTTACTTTATGCTCTGCCTTATAAATATGCTGTATATACTCTATTTGGTTATCTCTGAGTTTAATAAATTCTCTGAGTTCTCTAACCAAATTTCTGCCTTCTGTAAGACTTCTGTCGAGTCTTGAGGTGTAATCTGCAAGACTTGAGCATCCGGAGGTAGAGAGGGCTTTACGTTTATATATCTCTGTTCGTTGCTGCGACTGCTGCAACTGCACAGTATAAGTAGACTTAAGCTCAGTAAACTTATTCGTATACTGTTGTTTAACTTTATCATATGATACCTTTAAATTATTAATCTCAGTAATATACTGAGATTCTTTATTTAGATACTCCTGTTGTAACTTAGTAATATAAGCATATTCTTCATTCTTAGCTTGGTTCCATTGGGTAGTTACTCTAGAAGTTCCTTCATGATAACCTATTATAAAGGAACCAAGACAAGATAATATACAAACAGGTACTAACCATTTAGATAAGAGCATATGCTTCATCCCAAGTAGATTCATTAATTATCTTAGCATCAGTACCATTTTCCTGATAAGCAATGGCCTTAGCTAATTTAATATAAGTAGCCTTATTAAAGTTAAGAACTTCTGTTGTGCCTTTTCCTAATGTATTAGCTACATAAAGAATATAGGCAGATGTATTATTCTCATGCGCAGGCGCCCATTTAGATATAATCTTTGTAATAGTATTACATTTATATCTAATTACATAAGTTCTTAATAACTTAAGTAAAGCTCTGCAACCATAGATATTAGATTTAAACACACAAAATGATGGGTCAGTTTGCTTATCGGCTAAACCTCTCCACCTAGCGCCTAATCTAATATTACCCGGATTATGATTTCTTATTCCTCGTGCTGTCATTTCTAATATCCTCATCGAATAATGTAAATTGAACTGAACGATTAATCATTCGTTTTAGTATATATAAAGCTCTTGAACCAGCATTTCCTAATAGAGTGGCTGTAACTAAAGCTATATTGTAAGACATATGTATATCTTCATATAACTTAGAAAATAGATACCCTATAAAAGCAGCTACTAACATATCAAGAACTAGATAAACAAAGTTTAAGGTATGCCTTAATTTATATAAATTTATGTATCTAATTAGGCACCCAGCGCAAGAGCAAAAAATAATATCATATATAATCATTTTTTATCCTAAAAGTATTAAACTGAATGTCCTTTTTTATTTTTATTGGAGGCCTTTATTAAATGAAAGTAATTAATAAATCAGGATGTATTAATGAGTGGAACAATGAAAAAATAGTAACTGCTATTAATAAAGCAGCATCTAGAGTTGATTGTCCTATTACTCATAATCAAGCTATAACTATAGCTAATGCTTGTAAAAAAGTAGCAGGTAAATATCTTAAAAATAATTGTATTTCCTCTGCTAAATTACATGAAATAGTTATTAGTCAGTTAGTTCATCATAATTTTAATTTAATAGCTAGTGCTTATCAGGAATACCGAGACTATAAGAATACCTATGCTAAATCATGGGAGCAACTTAAAGAAGATGCAGACCAAATTATCTTTTTAGGTGATAGAGAAAATGCTAACTTTGATAGTTCTTTAGTATCCACAAAAGGCTCACTTGTAAAGGGTGCTCTAACAAAAGAATTATATAAACAATTTTATCTTTCTAAAACAGAAAAATTCCTTACTAAACGAGGAGATATTTATATCCATGACCTTAGGGATATGATTTTTGGTTCAGTAAATTGTTGTTTATTTGATATTGGTAACGTTTTAAAGGGTGGCTTTAAAATGTCTGGTATTAATTATACAGAACCAAAAACAGTATTATCAGCACTACAGGTAATAGGTGATATTACTTTAGTAGCTACTGCTCAACAGTTTGGTGGATTTACTTTAGCAGAGATAGATAAAGTATTGCTTTACTATGTAAATAAATCATTTAATTACTATCTAAATAAATATACAGAATATAAAGTAGAAGACCCTGCTAAAAGAGCCAAAGAAGATACATTACGTGAGTTAAGACAAGGTTTTCAATCTTTAGAGTTAAAGCTTAATACTGTACCATCAAGTAGAGGTGATTTTGCTTTTACTACATTAACCTTTGGTCAGTGGGATTATTCTTTATCAGATTCTGATAAGGAATGGTTATATTGGATTGGTTCTACTATGTTAGAGACTCGTAGACATGGTTACGATGGTGTACCTGTAGTATTTCCTAAATTAGTTTATCTATATGATAAAACACAGATAGAAAAAGATACATGGTCTGCTAAATTATTTGATGAAGCAGTAAAAACCAGTGCACAATGTATGTATCCTGATTACTTAAGCCTTACAGGTAATATAGAACAGAACCAAGTAGGTATGGAATACCATTTATATAACAAGATTATTAGTCCTATGGGCTGTCGTGCCTATTTAAGTCATTGGATGGATCCAAAGACTAATAAAGTAGTTACAGTAGGTAGATGTAATATTGGTGCAGTATCACTTAATATCCCATTAATTATTGCAGTAGCTAAAAAAGAATTTAGTACATCATGGAAGGATGCTTTCTGGAATTTATTAGCTGATAGATTACAGGTAATACGAGAGTTTCATTGTAAACGATATGAAATTATTAAACATACCAAAGCATCTACTAATCCTTTAGCTTTTACTCAAGGAGGTTTTTATAACGGTTATAAACAACCTGATGAAGAGATAGGAGATTTAACCGATTATATGACCGCTTCATTTGGTATTACTGCTTTAAATGAAGCAACCATGTTGTGGTGTGGTAAATCACTTTATGAAGACAAAGCTATATTTGCTAATAAAGTAATTGATTTTATCTTAGCTAAATTAGCTAAGTATAAAGAACAAGACCATCATTTATATGCTTTATACGGTACTCCTGCAGAGTCTTTATGCGGTACGCAAGCTACTCAGTATAGAGAATATACAGGAGATACTCAGTTTGGTGATTATTTTAGTAATAGTTTCCATTGTCATGTATCAGAAAATATAACTCCTATTGAAAAACAAGACGCTGAGTATGAAGCTTTCCATAAAGTAGCTGGAGGACACATTCAATATGTTAGACTAGATAACCCATCTAATATAGAAGCTGTAAAAGCTATTATAGAACGTGGTATGTCTCTTGGATTTTATCAAGGAGTAAATTTCGATGCCTGTTATTGCAGCGATTGTGGGAATAGCTTTACTAACGGTGGTATCACTTGTCCTAAATGTGGTAGCCATAATATTACCACTATTAGCCGTGTTTGTGGCTATTTGGGCTATAGTAACATCAATGGTAAATCACGAATGAATGATAGTAAATTAGCAGAAATTAAAGATAGGAAATCTATGTAATGAATTACTTAGAACTAAATAAATATGATACTGCTAATGGTCCCGGTATTAGAGTTTCTTTATTTATTGCAGGTTGTACTCTTAAATGTAAAGGATGCTTTAATAAAAAATCTTGGGACTTTAATGCAGGTAAACCTTTTACTAAAGATACTTTAGCTAAAGTTTATGAATACTTATCTAAACCTTATATTACAGGTTTAAGTATTTTAGGTGGAGACCCACTAGAACCACAGAACCAAACTGGTGTATTATCATTAGTTAATGGAGTACATACAGTATTTCCAGATAAGACAATTTGGCTTTGGACTGGTAGGACTTATAGAACCATTAAAAGTAATCCTATATTAAATTATATAGATACTTTAGTAGATGGTCCTTATATAGAACATCTAAAAGAAGACCTCCCATTTAGAGGTAGTTCAAATCAAAATATTATATTTCTGAGGAAATGATGAATAAGAAAATTTTAAAATTTAAAGCTCTTCATATTGATGCTGTTATACCTACTAAAGCTCATCCTACAGATGCAGGATATGATTTATATGCTGTAGAGGATAAATGGCTTACCATTAATAAACCTACTTTAATTAAAACAGGTATAGCTATGGAAATTCCTAAGGGCTGCGTAGGTGATATTCGTCCTCGTTCTGGATTAAGTGCTAAGGGTGTAACTGTAGCCTATGGTACTGTTGATTCTGGATATAGAGGTGAAGTTAAAGTAAATATGAAGGCTTGGTGCCATAAGATTCATAAAGGAGATAGAATTGCTCAGTTAGTAATTCTACCTTTAGTATCTTTTACCAATGAACAGTTTGATAATGAACTAAGTAAGTCAGATAGAGGAACCAAGGGATTTGGTTCTACTGGTAAGTAGTATTATACTTTAGATACCAACTTTATAATAAAGCCCTCTTAGGAGGGCTTATTTATACAGTAAACATTTCCCAATCTTCATTGATTAAATCTTTAGTAGTTGGCGTCCATTCTACTTTAGAGTTATTATTTACTTTAACTAATTTGGTTACTGTAGCATCTGTTGTGGTGGTTGATGACCACTCCCATTCAACATATGAATCATCCCAGTAAGGAGCTTTAAGTTTAAACTGTGGATGTTCTTTAATAAATTCTATAGCTTTTCCAAAAGAAGTTTTCACATGACCTCCTAGTAATGACGTATGACATAAATAGGGCAGTAAATTGTTACTGCCCTATTATATTACATTTTGTGTGCTTGTTTTAATTCATGAACTAAGCATAATACTTGTAAACTTTTCTTAACATTATGCATTTCTTCACATGTTAAATGTTCCTCTTCTTGGTTATTTCTATAAATCCAATCTATAGTACCTATAGCCATATGCTCAGCTTCTTTAAGTAATACAGGTAAGATACCTGTATCTGCATCTCTAATTTCCATCATTGCTCCTTAAATAATTAAAGATTTTATCTAAATCAACTTTATCAAATGTGTAATTAATAAGCGGAATAGTCGCTCTATCACCCATTTTATTTAAAGCTAATTTCATATTCTTATGCAGATTATCTACATCAAACTTACCTTGACTGTCTGCTACTATCTGCATTGAATTTAATAGCTGTTCTAGCTTAGGTCTGCCTTGGTTCACTAAAAATACTAATAAACCTTTTTGCCATACTGAGCCTTTATTAGCTAAATCATTATCAATCCATTTCTCAACTGCTTGAGTAAATTGTTCTGTAGTAATCTGCATAATTTACCTCTACTAAGCTGCTGGAGTAGTAGGCGCTGTCCATGAATTATATCTGTTCATATACTCAGGGCAGATAGCTTCTTTAGCTACAATAGTCTTAGTAATACCACCTAAAGTATTATTAATACCAGCAATAGCAGAATTGGTAGCTTGAGCTAGAGCAGATATCTGACCCTCAATATTACCAAACCTACGTTCATTAACTAGAGCATAATCATTCAGTCTATCACTGACTTTTCCTATCTCAGAATGCAAGGCAATATATGTCTTAGCAATCTCATCGTTAGTATATTTCTCAGCTTTTAACTGACCTATTTCTGCATCCTTTTCAGCAAGCGTTGCAACAGCAGCATTACCAGCCATAGAAGCCATAGTAGCGTTATTATTACCAAATAAACCTCCTAGACCACCTAGTCCACCAGAACCAAGGAAGCCAAGAGAACCAAGAACTAAAGCAGGAATACCAACACCGTTGGCTAAGCCTTTACTAGCATAATCACCCATAATAAAACCCTCTATTTACATAGGCAGAATTACCTACATAAATAAAAGTATGTATTATTAATTAATAAGGCTAATATTTTATAGCTCTAATTGCTGAGTTAAATTCTTAACTATATTAAGCAAGGCTTTAAGGTCAGAACGTTCTACTAAGATTGGTTCTCTTAGTACAACTGAACTTTCTGTTGTGGTAGTTAGCTTACTTTTGATTTGAGTATCTAACCAATAGAAAAAACTTTGTAAATATAAATTATTTTTAATACATGAAAGGCTATCTACTTTAAACCATAAGATATTCTGGTATCCTTTAATAGTCTGTATCTTATGTTTACATACGCTCTCTTTAGGTAACATTTTAGCTACATAACTAGGATTAGTAATGTGTAAGATATTACATATATCTTTACCTGCTACCCAAAGAGTGCCATTTACGGAATGTATATGAAATCTTACTAAATAGTTTTCATATAAAAAAGATATAAATTTAGCAGGAGTATTGCTATCAAGCATATAAACCTCCTTTAAGGATTATTTAATGACTTTTAATCAACCATACTATACTCGTGAAGATATTATTAACATATTAAATATGCTACAAGAGCATGGTAGACAGTCTATCACAGATAACTCACAATTTGATGATTCTTTATTAACATCTTTCCTTAATACAATAGAAAATATAAAGGAAGACTTTATTTGTGCTATTCCGGGTAAAGAGGTATACCTATGAACCAAAATAAAGCATTATGGTGTTTATTTTTAGCTTGTGTTACAACAATCTTTATATGCTTTTTAGTAGCTTTTGTTATAGCTATTTGTGAGTATCATTCTAAACAAAATAGATGCTCTTTTGAGCATACTGATTATTGTAAATCATTAAGTTTTAGACCATATTTAAAGCATGAGGCTTTTAACTATGACCTTAAGTAATTTAATTCCTGTATTAGATAAAGACCAGTATATTTTTATTTGGTTCTCAGATGATATTATTGGGCGTGGTTCTACCAGTACTTTATTAAGACGTAGAGAAATTAACGCTATATTAAATTATACTGTAACTAAAGTATATGCTAGTAATAATGAATTACATATACATACTGATTTTAAATAGTCAGGAATAGTAAATATATTAGGAGGAATAATGGATAATATTATTAGTGTATTTATTGGAGGGGTTTTAGGATTTATATTTGCATTAATAATGTTAGCTAATGCCTTTACAGCTAATGATGATATTGCACTAAAGCTATCAAATATGATGAACTCTTCAATGCTAGATTGTGTAACTAAACAGGTTATCACAAAAGAACAGGTACATGACATTGAAACTATCTTTCATAAGCATATTGAAGAAAACTTTAAAAATATTAAAGCATCTCATGGTATTGAAAACAAATATAAAAATTAACAAAACTATTTAATATAAATCATCAGGAACCCACTAAATCTCATCATACAGAGACATTACTAATAAGCTAAGGTAATTTATCACCTTAGCTTTTAATTTTAATCTATGAGCGTTTTTAATATGAAAATAGGCATTACTACAACTAAGTTATGGGATGACAATATTCATCTTGTATTTAAGCGTCTATATAACTTACATAACTATATTAACTTCTCATTTATAGAAGGAGTTAATAGACCTAATTGTGAAGCTATAGCTAAACAATTTAAGATGTATTGTATTGGTTCTTTATTTTATAAAGACCATGACTTTAAAAATCAATTAATAGAAGCATGTGAACTAGCTGATAAATGTAATGTTAAGTATCTTATGCTTGGTTCAGGTAGATACAGGCCAGCAATAGAACAAGAGACTTCTTATACAGAGTTATTTTCTATAGCTTATAAATATAATAAAACTTTATTATTTGAACCAATAGCTAATACAGGTATTAACTGTGTTGCTGATATTAATAAATACAATCCTACAGAAGTTCATATATGCTTACCTTGCTTAGAAGCTATAGGAGAGTCTCCTGAATTTATTTTAGGAAATGTAGTTAATTGTCATGTAACGCCTGATTTATTGGTAAAATACATGTCTTACTTAAATAAACTAGAGAAGGTAACAATAGAATTATGATTAGAGTTGGTATTATAGGTGGTGGTTTTTATGGCTTATTTATAGCCAGTTATTTAACCCGTAAAGGCTATTATGTAAGGGTATTAGATACTAATCAACCTAAAGCATCTCAAGCCTGTCAGGCTAGACTGCATAATGGTATGTTCTATTCTAGGTCATTATCAGATTTAAAATGCTGTATTAATAATGGAGCTACTTTTTATAAATGGTATAGAGATTTTATTATTAAGGATTTTAATAGCTACTACTTAGTAGATAAAAACTCTAATGTATCCTTTGACTCATTTAAAAAATTAGCCAAAGAAAACAAACTTAGAGTTAAACCATGTAAATTAGACTATGTAAATACAACTAATGTACAAGGTATCTTTAAAGCTAAAGAATACTCTATAGATATTCAAGGCTTACTAGACCATTTACTTAATACATTAAATGAAGCTCCTGAATGTGCTCATGCCTATAAGTTAAAGAACCTATCTACAGGTATAGATGTATGTTCAGACCATGGTACATATCATTTTGATAAAGTTATTGTTTGTGCTTATGGTGGCATTAATCCTATATTAAATAGTAGTGGGTATGAACCAATAGAAATGAAAGAAGTTAAACAACATATCTATTACTTTGAGGATAACTTACCTAATGATGTACATGCAGTAGTAGATGGTTCTTATTGGAATACTATGATACATAGAGAACCAGAGAAAGATATAACTAAATCACTTATAGCTACTAATGTTTATTATGATAATTCAGTTATAGAGATAGAATGGGATAGAGTATTACAGTTGGTTCATCATTACATACCTGAAGTAAATATGTATTATAGAGATAGAAAGGAATTTACTAAATTCTTATCTACTAATACTAGACAAGCTTTATTTACTCAAGTAGATAAGAATATCTATACTGTATTTGCAGGTAAGCTACCTAATGTATTTAGTATATTAAAGGACTTAGATAGTATTTAAAAAGGCTCCGAAGAGCCTTTTTAAGTTACTTAATTCTAGCTGCCTCTCTAGCCTCATCTGTAGTAGTAATATACTTAGGAGGCTTTTCTGTAGATGGCTTATCATTAGGTCGAGCATGGTCTCTAGCAATACGAGCATACTCTCTAGCTTCATCTGTAGTAGTAGGTTGCTTATTAGGGATTGGGTCTGCTTTATGTTCTACTTTATTATGAGAAGCTAGCTCTCTAGCTTCATCAGTAGATGTAGGATTACCATTAATCATAGGATACCTCAATAAATAAGTTAATTGAATATTGGTTTTAAACCAAATTCATTGTATATCAAATCTATTTTATAAGGAATAAATATGAATGAAGGATTAAATGTCTTAATAGGACATACTGGATTTATTGGTTCAAGTTTGACCCAAGGAATATATGATTTAAAGATTAATTCTAAAGTTATATTAGCTTATGGTACACCTGCTAATATTATTACTATTGCTGCTCCTTCAGGCGTTAAGTATTTAGCTAATAAAGACCCAGATAAAGATGCTATGTCTTGTATGTCTTTATTAACTACTGTAAAGAATTTTGTAGGAACCAAGAAAATATTTCTTATCTCTACTATAGATGCTTTATGCAGTACCAATGAACCATATGGTAAGAATAGGGCATTGTTGGTTCAATCTTTAAAAGAATATTGTAATGAAAAAAATATAGAATTATTTGTATTCTACCTAGGTATGACTTATGGTAGAAATGCTCGTAAGGGTATGATTTATGACTTCCAACACAATGATGCTAGATACTATACTACTGGTTCATACCAACTCTACAATGTAAATTGGTTAGAAGATGATATGATGCTATGTGCTGATAAAGGTATACATGAAGCTGTATTAGCTTCTGAACCAATACAAGTAAAGGAAATAGCTAAAGTTATGAATGTATCTTTAGAAGGAGCACCTAAAGCAGGTGGAGCTAGATATAAAGTAAAAGCCCTAGGCTTACCTTTAATTAAAAAGGAAAAAGTATTAGAGTCTTTATCTGAAGATACTGTAAGACCTGCAGTATACGACTGGGATACTGAAATAAAGCGCTTAGTAGAAGAACATGCATTTAGTAAAGACCTTAGGAAATAATTAAATGGATAAAATCAATTTAGAATATTATAAAAGAGGCAAGATTAAAATAGATGTCATTTTAACTAATAGATGTAATCTTCAATGTTCTGCTTGTATGTTTGGTACTAATACTAATAAGATTCCTAAGTCAGAATATGATTTTAATCAATTTAAAGAAGATTTAACCTATTTAGCTCAATGGAAAGAAGCCATACAAGTATTAGTATTCTTAGGTGGAGAACCTACTGTAAATCCTAACTGGCTCTCTTATATTGTATTTGCTAAAAAACTATTACCTGATACTGAACTTTGGATAATTACTAATGGTTTAGTATTAAATAAACAAAAAGAATATTTAAAGTTTATAAAGGCTTTAAATGTTAGAGTACTTTTATCAGAATACCCCGAAAATAGAAAAGATATTCAAGAGTTAAATCATAAGCTAGATTTATATCATATAGACTGGTGTTACTTACAAGCAGAACATACTCCACAATTTAAAGCTATGTTTACAGCTCCTATTACTACTCTAAAACCTATTAACAAAGATGTAGCAAAGACACATATAGAATGTGGATATGGCTGTCTGTATATAAATAATGGATACTTTGGTGCTTGTGGTATTCAGTATAGTATTCCTATGAGAAATCAACTATTTGGTACTAATTATAAAATAGACTTACTACCTATAAAGAGTATTAAGTCTAAGGAAGAATTGGTAGAGTTACCTATGTCATGGCATCCAGATATATGTAAGTATTGCCAACCGGGAACCAAACAATATAAATGGATACCACATACAATTAAGCATATTAGGAAGGAAGATTATATCTTATAGAGGTTTTCTAAAATCTTTATAGCATTTGCTTTATTTTTAAATATAAACTTAATAAAGGTTAAATTGTATTTAATATTATCAATTACTTTATCTGGCAGTAGATGCTTATTCTGTAAAGCATATTTAGCAAATATAGGGTAGTACTTTAATTTAACTATCTGCCAAGGATTAATATCATTAATGTTAAATCTTTCAAACATTAAATGAATATCGGGGGAAAAATGTATTAAATAAGGGTCACGCTTAATTCTGTACTCTTTCTTCCATAAGAGATGTACTACTAGTTGAGCGTCATCTAAAATACATTTTTCCTCTTCAGGTATTAAATAACAAAAGAATGATTGGTCTTGTACGTTAAATAACTCTTCACAATCTTTAGACATTTCTTTAAAAGTATTCCAGATATTATTAGGTAACTTTCTTAAATTTAAAAATCCCATACCTAAATTAAAATAAGACTCATACTTAAAAGTTTTATCTGTTTTTAAATACCTGCCTTTATTATTCATTTTATAGCTGGTAACAATATCATATGGTTCTCTAGCTCCTCCATAAGTTTTATTACTTTGTATAAAAGCTTTAACTAATTCTGATGGGTCTCTTCTAAATACCGAATCAAAATCCACTGTTACTAATATGTCATACTTACCTTGGTTCTTTAAATCCTCTATATGTTTAATTCTATCTATAAAGAAACATGCAGATTTATAAGGTGCCCAACCTAAAGTAATATATTTATTAACATCTACTTCTTTATAAGCCTGAGGCATTAAAGAATATATAAAATGAAGATTCTCATCTTCTAGAGGAGATAATAGTTTTTTAAAATATTCTATAGATTCATTAGAATCAGTCTGTATTTCCCACTCTACTGAATCAGTGTTTAAATCTTTAAAAGATGATAGACAGTTATAAGCAAACCATCCATACATCTTACCTACAGCAATACTAGAATATAATACTTTCATTAGATACTCTTAACTTTAATATTAGTAGACCAAGGAACCAAGTCAGCATTAACACAATGGTCACAGAAAGCATACTTAGTATTTAATACTGCTAATATGTCTTCTATAGATTTAAAGTCAGTTATATTAAATAACTCGCTTCCCTTTACAATAGGTATATCCATATGTTTTTTATCTGACCATTGATTGTTCTGTACTTCAAATACATTACTACATGTATACAATTTATCTTCCCATAAAGGTACACAAGCCATACCTTTAAGAAAAGCTCTGCAATCAGCAGCAGTCCATCCTTTAGGACGTTTCTGCCCATTAAGTACATAGTAATGGTGATGGAACCATGCTTGTGTATCTGGTATTTGTTTTACATCTATATCCTGCATAGATGTATGAATAAAATGCCACTTAATTCCTAAGGAAGTTAAGTATCTACCTAACTTATCATAATCATAATTAGGTAAGTTATATTTACTAATATCTAATTGATAATCATTAGCTAGAATAGCATCTATAAGCTTATTAGACATCTTAGGAGCCATAAGACCATTAGTAACTATATCTCTATTAAATAGTGGTAAATGGTCATGTACATAAGTCATTATTTCTATAAGATGAGGATACAGTAAAGGCTCACCACCTAGTAAGCCTAATACTACAGCATGGTCTCCTTTGTATCTTTCTTTAAGAAAATGTAAATGACTAAATCCTTTAATTACTTTTTCTGGGTCAGCATCAAAGTTACTATTCTTAGAAGAACATCCATAACCACAATAATTACATCTTAAGTTACATCTTGTAGTTAATACTGGACTTAATACTAATTGTTTTACTTCACAAGTCATTTAATACTCCGGCTTTAAATCAGATTCCTTAGTCCTTGAACCAAAATACCCCCCCTCAAAAGAAGTAGGTACTTTAGCTAATTCAGCCTCAGATTCACTCTCCATAACTTGTTGAGTTTTTTCCCAATATTGAGTAGTTAGATATATTTGATTTTGTAGTAATTCTTTATAAATAGTCTGTAATTCACTTTTAGTTAAATCTACCCAGAAATTACTATAAGCTCTAAAATGAATTTTCTTTTTACCATCTGTTGTAGCTAGAAGAGACTCTATATTTACTTTAGCTTGTAAATCACCATTAATGTATAAATTCTGTACACTAGAATTAAAATAAGTATCAGTACAGTTTAAACCTTTAAGACGTAGGTACTCTTGTTTAATTTCATTATACTTAGCGGCTTTCTTATCTAAGAAAGTATCTTCTTGTATTACATTATCTTGTAAAAAAGCATCCAAATCAGCATATAAGCTATCACTAGCTATCCAGTTAAATGGAGGAAGTTTCTTTAATAGATTCTCAGTATTAAAATCTAAAATAGAAATCTTACCTAATTTAAAATCTTCTATAAATTGATTAAGAATATTTGTAGCGTTATCACGCCACTTTAAAAATACATTAGCTTCTTTTTTATATGTCTCATTAGTAGAGAATAAATAAGAAATACAATTATCTGCATTAGCATATGTTTTAGTCTGTGCTTGAGTATCTACATAGTTATAGAACCAAGAAGTAATATTCTTAATTGCTTGGTTCTGAGAAATGTTAATACTTGGTGCAATATCTGCTTGCTGTACTTCTGTGATACTACAACCATGGGCTTTAACATGCTGTAATAAAGCTTTACCAATATCAGTAGTAGTATCAGCAATAAAATTACCAAAGTCTTCCCCTTCAACAATTAAGCCTTCAAAGAGGATAGCTTGTTTTTCATTAGAACACCATTTAGCAGATAAGTATGAAATATCCATATTAAATTCCTAATTCAGTTAAGTTATATTGAAGAACCAAATCATTATACTTATTTAAAAGGCTACTGTGTTTTAAATAATCAATAATTTTTAAAAATATAGGGTCTAGGTCTTTTTTAATTGTATCTACATAATTATGATACAAAGTAAAAAACATAGTCTCAGGTATGTTTGCTACAAAGTAACCCAAAACCACTTTATTAACAGTATTACATTTATCATTTCTTATATTTTGATATGGTTTAGTAGGACCACAATAATGGTATATGATAGGAGTAGCTTTACTGGTTACAGCTCTATGATGAGCAGTAAAGTTATTTATATCTAATAGATATGTAATCTGTTTATAAAAGGTATAGTTAATAAAGTCTTGTTCATTATAGAAACCTACATCACCCTTATGAGGAGTACATTTCCATTTATAATATAAGTCTTTAAAACTATAGTTACCTTTCTTATAAATGATAAAGCCACCATTAATATACTTAAAGCAATTAATTAATGTAGCTCCGTGTATTGCTAGTATATCTCTTCCACCAAAGATATTACCTGACGAGATACTAGCCGTTAGTAATGTACTCTTAAGATTACCTTGACATAGTATATCGCAGTCACACATTACAGTAAGGTCATACATAGGAGTAAGTTCATCTAATATACTCATCTTACTATCTACATAATCTCTATTAAAGTGTAACTTTGTTTTGGCTTTAGTATGATAAGAATATTGAATTACTTCTATATTAGGAGAAATTTTACTATATCTTTTCTGTAATTCTTCTACTGCTTTCTTGGTTCCATTAACATAGTAAACTTTAAATAATTTAATATCATTAAAAGCAAACATACTATGCAGGAATACATAAGTAGGTTCTGTGTACTCTATTGAAGTAACACAAGCAAAACAAATATTCTTATTAATTAAACTTCTATCAGAAGGTTTAGCTAACACCCCTAACTTATTATAAATAAGCTGTACTCCATAAACCTTAGCTGTAACCAGCTCTATACCTGAAAAGCTTAACTTATAATTAGAAAATATTTTAGGATAGATAAGTTTTAATATTTGTTCACATCTATCTAAATAAGACTGACTACTTTTAGCTGTAGAACCAAAGGTATAGACATAAGCTAAGTTAGATAAATAAGTAGCATTATTCTTATTAATTTCTACAGTATTTAACAAATTATCTATAGATGTAGGAAACCAAATAAAATATTTAGTTTGAGGAATCTTTAAATATACAGAGCCTTTAAAAATTAAAGGAGAATCTTCTGTTATATTTAATTCTTTATCTTTATAGGAGTCTAAATAAGTATCTAGACTCTTTAAAGGAAAGAATTGTGTAGTTAAATTAATTGTAATATCAGTATCTTTTTCTTTAATAAAAGAATACTGATGTCCTTTATTTAGATAAAAGAAAGCAGCTTTAAAGGCTTTTAAAGTATCTTCTGAGGCTGCTTCTGTAATATTAATAAATACTTTCATTAGTTTAACTTCAAAGTTACTCTTACCATCTGTTGGCTTTCATTATTAATAGGAACATTAAAGCTACATGAAGCAGTACCTGTTTTAATAGTAACCCATGTACCATTAATATTAATTTGTAATGAATAAGAACCAGATGCTGATGTATTTAAAGTATAACCTACTTGACCCGGATAATTAGACCAACGAGAATCTGTCCAATTACCCCAGCCACTATTAGTACTATACCAACCAGCCCACGTGTAAAGTACATTATGACCATTACAAGTAAAGTTACTCATTACAATACGCATATCACCATTAGCAATAGCAAAGTTATTGATATGAATATTACTATTAGTATCCCAGTAGTATCTATATTGAGTTTTACTACCCCATGATATACATACACCATATATATTATAGTTAGTACATACATCTACTTGTTTAGTACCTTCATGTAAAGTATGTGTAGCTTTATAGTATACATCACAGGTAGCTTTACCTATTTGAGCATGATACCAAGTAGGTCTATACCAAGTGCCATTACCTCTTACTATCATAGGTGCTCTTTTTAATACATGAACTCCACCATAAAGTATAGGGTCTCCTATATTACCTCCTTGGTATAAAGGTATATAACCTTGACCAGCTACCACAATACTAGGTGTAGTAATCTTATTACCTTGCATAAACAGTGGATAAGTTGTACCACCATAAGGAATTTTAATAGTTGCCATTATCTTATCCTATTGTTATTAAATATCCTGATACTTTAACACCATTACTAAAATTATGCTGAGCAGATATAGTTTGAGCAGAGGTTTGTTTAACATACGTATCTGTAATAGTAGCACCTGTTCCATCTTGAGTAGCTTTAACAGCATTTGTACTATTGGTAGCATAATCAGCTGAAGTAGCTCTTTTAGCTGAATCTGCATTAGTAGCCTTATCAGATGTTTTAGCATGATTTACTGATTGAGAGCTAATATTACCTGTAGTAATAAGTCCCCATGTAGTTACATCTACTGTAACATTTACATAGTTTTTATGGGTAGTATCCCATCCAAATTTAATTCTATCAGGATAATTACCTTTAAGAGCATAGGTATTAACTATATTTCTATTACTACTATCGTTAGTAGCAGATTTAGCTGAACCAGTAATATTACCTGTAACATTACCAACTACATTTCCTGTTAGATTACCATGAAATGTAGAAGTAACTGTACCTGTAACTGTAAGGTTATTATTTATAGTAACAGCACCAGTTAAAGTACCTCCTGCTAAAGGTAGGTAACTATTCTTAATATTCTTAATATTAGTTTCAGTTACTAACTTAAAATCATCTATATCAATACCTTGTATAGCATTAATCTTAGTATACAAAGCATGTATCTGAGAGTCATGATTATTAACTGTTTCTGTAAGTTTAGTTACATTATTAGTAGCTGTGGTAGCCATCTCAGAGATTAATTTAACTTGTTTATTATTCTCTGTTACATAAGTATTATAAGAAGTTACTAAGTTATCATAAGTAGGTACTTTATCTATAATACTTTGATATTCTTTCTGTTTAACAGTTCTCGTAACATGTCTTTGTACTAGGATTCTACCTTCCCCATCTACCATATCTTTATTGGTATCCGGGTCTCTAATTGGAATATCTACCCAATAATCTGCTTCTATAGGAGCATCTAAATTAGTTACTTTATATTTAGCCATATTTTAACCTACTGTAATTGTATAACCTGATACTATAACACCCGATGCAAAGTTATGATTATTAGTAATATAACCACTATCATTAGTAAACTGAGACACCTTGGTAGGTCTTCCAGATACACCACTCCATGCAACAGAACCAGCTGAATTAGAATAGTTAACTGAGAAATTAGCTGGGTTATAAACATACATGTTTGAGCCATCTTCACCGCCCCATAGCCATGTAGGCTGACCATCTTTACCATACCAATTAAAATTAAGGTCAACGTCCCCTACTCTACGAGGGTAAGCTCTATCAGCCGATGTTGCATGAGAAGCATTAATAGCAGTAGTTGCACTACCAGCACTTGTAGCATAGTCTGCATTTGTAGCTGTTGTAGCTTTATCAGCTAATTTAGCATGAGCAGCAATACCTGTTAAAGGTAAATACTTAGCTTTCTCTTGGTCTGTATAAGCATTAGCACTAACAATAGCTTCATTCTTTTTAGTATCAGCATATGCTTTAGCAGTATCTAAATTAGAAGCATTTTCTACTTTAGTAGCATAAGTATCAGTAATGTCATTGTTATTCTTATCTGCTACTGCTTTCTGCGCTTGTAATACATTATTAATGCTAAGAACAGAAGTAGTACCTGCTCCTTTAGTAATAGTTAATGTAGCATTAGCACCTGTAATATCTTTAATATAGTTATCAGCAATATCTTGACCCAAAGCATCTTGGGTAGCTTTATCAGCTAAACCATAGAAAAATTTACCTTCTTCTGATACTTTAAATACTTTACCCCATGTAGTAGTACAATCTAATATGTCATTATTAGTAGAAAATGAAGCATAAGATGAAGAACCTGTAGGAGTTAAAGTAAGCACTGCTGTCTTGGGTGTCTGAATAGATACATCACCCTTTAATACACCACCTGTAATTAAATAAGCAGACTTCTTTAAAGCATCAACATCAGCTTGTACTTCATCAATATCAATACCCTGAATACCATTAATCTTACCTTGGATAACACTAACAGTCTGAGTTAAGTCACTTAAGTCATTCTGAGTGCCTAATAGGTTATCATTAATAGAACCAATGTCACTATTAATAGAAGCCACTTTATCTTTAGCATATTTATCTAATGCAACAATAGCTTCTTTATTAGTATTAATCTGAGGTAAAGCATTTTTAATATTAGCAATACCTTTAGAATTAATAGAACGAGTAACATATCTCTTAACAAGAATGTTACCTTCACCATCTACTTGGTCTATACCTGTATCAGGGTCTTTAGAAGGAATATCCTGATATAAATCAATTTCGATTGGTTCATCAGGATTAGTTACTTTAAATTTAGACATATACCACCTTAAATAAATTCAGTCATAGATGCAGGTACTAAGTATAACTTATTAGCATCAGTAGACTCATATAGATTAGTTAAAGAGTCTTTAAGCTCAGTACGAAGCATAATACCTTTATTAATATAATTACCAATATTAGTAATATTATCCATATTATTAACGGTATTTATAATCTGAGGTAATGCTTTATATACAGCATTAACATTATCTATAGATAATCCTAAATTATTAATTACATCAATATACGTAGCTGTAGTATTAACGTTATTAATAGAGCCAGCTACAGTAGTTACATGCTCTATGTTTGTATTGATGGTCTTAATAGCATCTAGGTTATCATTAATAGCTTGGATACTATCAGTATTAGCTGATAAGTTAATTACAGCATCTTTATAAGAATTAACTAATGTAATAGCAGGTAAGTTTGTATTAAGATTCTTAATAATATCAATATTATCTGCTACAGTATTAACATTCTTAATATTAGAACCAACAATATTAATATTGTCTTTGTTCTCTTGGATAGTTGTCATAACTTCTAAGTGAGAGTTAATCCAAGCTAAAGTATAGATATGAGGTACTACTGCATTAATATTATCAATGCTCTTAGAACAATTCTTAATATCTTCTAAGTAGTCTTCAATGATATGTATATCTTCTAATCCTGCTGATACATCAATAACATCATAAATAGAAGCAGATACTCTAGCAATGTTATTTAAGTCTTCATCAGATAAATCAGGAATAGATGTTTTAGAAGCATACTTATCAGATATTTCACCATTTGTAGAACCCTGAGGTAAGAACCATCCTAGTAATCTAGAATTAGATACTATAGCCTCATTTACAGAGCGTAAGGTATATCTATCATTAATGGTTCTATCCAAACTATATGCTACCCATCTGGTTCCATTAAATGATAAGGTAACTATATTTAAGGCACCAATACTAGAGTCTAGTTTAGATACATCACCTAACCAATCTACTTGAGTAGTATCAAAAGTGTACTTAGTTCCTTCTTTAATATTAGTTAAGTATAAAGTAATTGTTAAGCATGACTGCTTATCAAAAGTATCAGCAAACTTAAATAATATATTAGGTGTATTTACATTAAAGAAGAATCTATGACTTACTGTAGGATCAATAACATATGTCCCTGTTGATATATCTGCTCGTACAATATTTTCATCTACATACTTAAATCTAGCTGCAATAGAACCATCCTGTAAATCAGAAATAAAAGGAACATCCTCTTTCTGACCTAACTCAGTACCTTTCCATACAGATAGTCTATTCTTATCATCTGGGTTAATAGTTAGCTGACCAGATAGTCCTCTAAACTTAGGTATATCTGCTGTATGTGCTTGACGTAACCTAAAGTCATATACACCTGTTGGTTCAATCTCTTGATTAGAGAGAGTAGTATTAATGTCTTGTTTTACTTGATTATCCATTACTCATCTCCTGCTTCTTTAATAAACTGTACTTTACCTGTTAATGCTTTTAAGTTCTTAGCAGAAATAGTAAGAATAGTACCTTTAGCTGCATATAACTGCATGTTATCATCAAAGTATCCCTGAGGCTTCTTTAACTTAAGTACTACAGTAATATCACGTTTAGTAATAGATTCCTGTATTTCAGCTTCAATATCTTCTGTGTTAGGTTTGGTTTCACCATAATAGTAATTAACAAACCAACCATTAGAAGGGGCTGTAAATTCTTGTGTATAGGTATCTATATCTGTTTTCTTAATAGAACCAAGTAATACATTAATTCTGTTATCTTGGTCTGTTAATAGAGCATTAGAAGGAAGATTACTATTAAAGGTATCAATGAACTTAATAGTCTGGTCCATATAAGGATACAGAGTATTAATATCAGAAGTAACTTTAGTCATTTGTTTTTTAACTTCACTAATAGAATTTAGTAAAGGCTCTCGATTTAAGTTACATTCTTTAATAGAATCCAAGTTCTGTACTGCACTAATATATGTTGATAAGTTGTCATATAGAACATTAAACAATGGTGCGTTTTCACTTAATGTTTTAATGCTTTCTGATATATCACTTACATTAGTAATATCATCTTTAATAGTTAATAATGCAGTAAACTTCTGTACTAAGTTCTTTTGCTCTTCTACTATCTCTGCAGCAGTCTTAATGTTGTTAATATTATCTGATAAATTAGTAATCTCATATCTAAACTCAAGAATCTCTAGATAAGTTTTAAGATTAAGATTAGCTTTCTCATAAATAGATAAGTTAGCATTAATAGCAGCTAAGGTATGTAAGTATTCATGCACATGCTGGAATACTTCAATGTTAGCCTGTATATCTGCATAAGTATCAATAGCAGTATTAACAGATGTAATAATGTCTAAATTACCTTCTACTTTAAGAACTTCCTGTAAATTTAGGTAAACTCTATTAAATACATCAAAATTAGAATTAAGCTCTTTAATAGCATCTACATTATTAGCGGTCTTTTCTACTTGGTCTGTAATATAAGCTAAAGCTTTAATACAGTTAAGGTATAAAGCTATTCTATTAACATCAGTAATATTATCTGCTACTTTGTTAATATTATCCCAACTACGAGTCAAAGCAGATGCAAAGTTCTCACCTGTAAAAGCTTCTTTAGTTGGTTCTACGCCTACTCTACCCATATCATGACCTATAAAGGTACCTAGCTTATTAGCATTAGATATAGTGTTAAGAGTAGTGTTTAAAGTTTTTAAAGACTTATCATAATCAGCTAGAGCAGTCCAAGATTCTTTGTATGACTTTAATAAATCTAGCTGATTATATACTTCTTTAACAACTGTATAAGAGACACCTAGTGCTCTATCTACTTCAACAGAAGCAGTAGGGTCTCCATAAGGTTGCTTGTAATACATTAGCACCATCCTCTTTTATAAAATTTCTCAGTATTAGTAGAATACTGTGGATTAATAGAGTCAGTCTCTATTAGTTCATCTAATATGTTCTGATACTCAGCTAAAAATACCTGAGCTTGCTGCATAGATGCAGGAGAACCAATAGAAGCAAAAATAAGATAGTTTGTATAAGCTACCAAAGCTCCTACAAGTAAATCAGGTAAATATACTTCAGTATCATGGTCTGGGCTATATACAATCTTATCAGGAGCTGCCTGATAAGTTACATTAAGTACTTGAGTAGGAAACCTAGAAGATATCTCTAAGATGTTGTACATAGGTGTATATACTGACATTAATTCTTCTGGGTCATTAATAGGAAGTTTGTTTTCCTTATTATCATATACATCTAATATCTTTATAACATCATCTTTAAATGTTTCTTCAAATCCTTTCCATAGATACTTATCATATGATGGTTCTTCCCAATTAGGTATGATATGTTCTTTTGTTAAAGGATAATTTACTCTACTCTCTTGTAAATGAACCCAAATTGAATCTACCTTTAAAGTAAATTTACTGTATAGCTTTAATAGACTTTCATTTAGAAATGTAATAATAGCTGGTAGTTTATCCTCATTAAATTGATGAGTTTTACTATCTACATAACAAGTATTAAGAACATTTCTATACAAAACTAGAGTTAATATTTCTGATAGTTTCATACAATATAAGAGTCCATTCTATTAGTTTCTTCTGGTTCTGTTTCATCATATATGCCACTATTATCTGGGTCTTTAGGTATAGGAGCTTCAGAAGGTCGCCAAATCTTCATATAAGCTAACATAGATATAGTATCTAAGAAATCATCCTTACCCTTTAAACCATCTGAGGTAGCTAATCCTATCTCTAGCATACACTCTTTGAGTATAGGGTTATCTTTATCTTCTTCAGGAAAGTAAACTTTATGTGCTTTGAACCAAGGTACTACTAAGTTAAATCTTGATAGTTTATCTGCTACAGGTCTAATACCGGGTGCATTATTGTTACCTGAGGTAGCAAATGAGAACCAGATATTCCTTAGCATCATTTCTTTCTGTAACCATTGTATAAATGCACCTTGTTGTCCAGTTACCTCTACACCTACCGCCTGTGGTTGGTATTTTTGGACTAATTGGAATAGCTTATCAATATTATTATCCATGGTAGTTCTTCTACATTGGCCGTCAACCCAAAAGAAGTCACCATTACTATTGATAGCCCATACGGATATTACAGAATAATCAGCAGACTGTTTAGCTGATGTAGCAAAGTCTGTTGTAATATAAAAATTATAGAAGTTTTTAGTTTGTAGTAAAACAGATTTTTTATACCACTGTATATCATTAGTAGCTACTAACTTAGAGTCTTCTGAGGTAAGTCTTAGCATTAACTCTTGATAAAAAGAAGCTAACTGACCTGTAGATAAAGCTACATTATATTGGCTTTTAATATAGTCATAAGTAAATCTATCTTCCCATGCTCCTCTAAATTCTTCTCTAGTACAAGGAAATCTTTCACATACAGGATATACGTTACTATCCCATGCACCTGATTGGATAGCCTCTACCAATGGGTCTTCATTATTAAATGGGGTACCATTAAAGATAACTTTTCTTTTTGTTGGATCTAAAGCATGGTTTACACCTTTATAAATAGTATCTTTAATTAACTGTAAAATTACTTTAGACTTAGATGCTTCATCAGACATTAAATCATCAAGAATACACAGTGTAGGTCTTTTACCAAATATCTTAGTACCACGAATACCTGTAGTAGCACCAAATAGCTTAACTGCTAATCTATGACCTGCTTTATTAGCAAACTCTATATAAGTATCAGTAAATTTAGCAACGGGTAGTTGTTCTTTTAAGAAATCTGAGTTCTCATATCTATACTCAATATTCTTTCTAGCAGACTTAACACCGTTCTCAATAGAATCAGTTACATATATCATTCCTGATACATCACCTAAATAAGGTAGCTCATGAAATACTGCTAGATATAGAGTTAAATACTCCATAAATAAAGTAGTCTTAGCTGCACCACGGAAGATTAAATTAGCTACATATTGACTAGGACTTGCTAGCTTATCAAGCATTTTAAGGTGTACAGGGGGGGTCTTATTACCTTCTCCCTGTGCTCCGTTAACTAATTTAATAAAGTTCATAAACCCTATAGCAAATGTACTAGGAACATATGAACCAGTAGCTAAATCTTGATAATCTACATAGTCTAACCATGTATCTAAGGTTTTCTTTTCTAAAGCCATTAGTCTACCTCTGCTTCTACTATCTTTTGTTCAGCTATATCTTTAGTAGTAGCTTTACCTTGTTTAATTAAATCTTGCTGTACATTAGCTAATTTAACTAAAGTTTCCCTTAAGTCTTCTATTCCAGTATTCTGGTTCATTTCAATATTAACTAAAGGACCAGCTTTCTCTGGTTTAGCTAAGTGGGTAAGAATACTATCAGCTGCCATGAACCTTACTTTCTCATTCTTACTATTTAGTAAAGCTGCTTGTGTATTAATAGCTTTCTGATAAATATCTTGATTTAATACCCATGTAGGTACAAGTGTTTGCTCTAATATCTTATTAACTAGCTTACCTCTATTGTAGGCTGTTACATAAGCAGCTATATCTTTCTGCGGTATACCTTTACTTACTAATATTTGATACCTTTGAGGGAAAGTCTTTATATAAGAATCTTGATTAGAATAACCCATTAGTTTGTAACTAACATAAATTACAGCATTAAGATAGTCCTCTGTTTTATACCTACCTTCCTGTAATACATTAGTATACCCAAGGAAGTTCTTTTTAATTTCCTCCGTTAATACTGGATCGGTACTAATAGTATTTATCTTATCTACTAACTCTTGGGTAATAGCTCCTCTTAATCTACCCGGCATTACTTTTTTTACTGTTTCTATATTTAACTTTGTATCAGGGGTACCCATACCCGCCTCCTTTATAGCTTTCTATATAGTTATATATTAGGGATTGATTATATACTATTTATATTATATTATTAAGGGCGGCGGGTGGGCATAGGTTTCTTTATCTTTGTTCTATTCTTTACTTCTATCTCTTTCTTTGGTTCTTTCTTTCTCTTTCTTCTTTTCTTTCTTATTTCTTTTCTTTTAAATCAAATAAACAACCAATGAATGTTTAATAAAGAACCAATGACTAATAATCATTAGTTCATTATTCATTAATCATTCATTGTTCATTAGTCATTCATTAAATTTCAAAACGCATTTAAAATTTTCATAAAATTAATATGGGTGCTGTGTATAGGGAGTGGAGAGGGGATTTAGAAGAGGCCCCCCCCC